>ERZ857922.65-NODE-65-length-141461-cov-4.764260_pt1 | contig 141461 bp, 119 predicted proteins | sample MGYA00519579_ERZ857922 | MGnify/ENA primary metagenome ERZ857922 (study PRJEB31778, sample SAMEA3449375) | human gut metagenome | biome: human gut; feature: human-associated habitat; material: faeces | place: United Kingdom | collected 2010/2012 ... | reverse complement strand
AATACCAAACACTTACTTTATTTATCCAAATTTTGCCGTTTTTTTGCGAGTTCTTGTTATATTTGCGCTTCAAAATAGATGAGATATGTCAAAACAAAAAAATAACAGTACAAATGCAATATTACTGATGCATTGTCCAGACCAGCCGGGTATATTAGCGGTTGTAACAGATTTTATTAATGTAAACGGAGGAAATATCTTGTATCTTGACCAATATGTAGATCGGGAAAATCATGCATTTTTTATGCGGGTGGAATGGGATCTGACAAACTTTATTATTCCTCAGAATAAAATAGAAGATTATTTCAATACATTATACGGGCAAAAATATGATATGAGTTTTAATCTCTATTTTAGTGATCGTAAGCCGCGTATGGCTATATTCGTATCGAAGATGTCCCATTGTCTATATGATATATTGGCGCGATATACAGCCGGAGAGTGGAATGTAGAGATTCCTGTTATTATCAGTAATCATCCTGATTTGGAAAGTGTAGCTAAAAGGTTCGATATAGATTATCATGTATTTCCAATCAATAAGGACAATAAAGCGGAGCAAGAAGCTAAGGAGTTGGAATTATTGGAAAAATATGATATAGATTTTATCGTATTGGCACGATATATGCAGGTCGTTTCTTCTGATTTTATAATGCATTATCCCGATAAGATCATAAATATTCATCATTCGTTTCTTCCTGCATTTATGGGAGCTAAACCCTATCATGCGGCTTTTGAACGAGGAGTAAAGTTGATCGGGGCTACAAGCCATTATGTGACGACCGATCTTGATGCGGGACCTATTATAGAACAAGACATAGTTCGTATTTCTCATAAGGATTCTATTGCCGATTTGGTTTATAAAGGTCAGGATCTCGAAAAAATAGTATTATCCAGAGCTGTGGAAAAGCATATTGATCGGAAAATATTGACTTATCGCAACAAAACCGTTGTTTTCAATTAAGGGAAAATGAAAGTTGCAATTGTAAAATATAATGCCGGTAATATTTATTCAGTAGATTGTGCTTTAAGAAGGGTCGGGGTAGAAGCAGAAATTACTGATAATAAGGAAATATTGATGTCTGCTGATAAAGTAATATTTCCGGGAGTAGGAGAGGCGGCGTCAACGATGCATTATTTGAAAAAAAATAATCTGGATTCTTTAATTAAAGATCTGAAGCAGCCGGTATTAGGCATTTGTATAGGAATGCAATTGATGTGTCGGCATTCGGAAGAAGGAGATGTTGACTGCCTGAATATATTTGATGTTGAAGTAAAGCGTTTTCATACTGAAAGCACAGAATATAAAATACCACACATGGGCTGGAATACGGTGAGAAACGTTGATATGCATATGTTTCCGCAACATATTGAAAACCAATATGTATATTTTGTTCATAGTTATTATGTTCCAGTATGTGAATATACCACTGCCGAGACAGAATATATTTTGCCTTTTAGTGCGGCTTTGCATAAAGATAATTTTTATGCTTCTCAGTTTCATATAGAAAAAAGCGGAGCTGTCGGAGAGGATATATTTAATCATTTTTTGTCATTATAAATTATAGAATGATATGATTGAATTAATACCGGCCATAGATATAATAGATGGTAAGTGTGTACGCTTGTCGCAAGGTGATTATGAGCGTATGACCACATATAATCATGATCCGTTGGAGGTTGCAAAAGAATTTCAGGATCATGGAATAAGACGATTGCATGTCGTCGATTTAGATGGAGCTAAGGCCCATCATATCGTGAATTATAAAGCTTTAGAACGCATTGCTTCTCGTACGTCGTTGATAATTGATTTTGGTGGTGGTATTAAATCTGACGGAGACTTGGAAATCGCTTTCGAATCGGGTGCTCAGATGGTAACCGGAGGCAGTATTGCTGTAAAAAGTCCGGAGGTATTTTTGTCATGGCTTGAGAAATTCAGCTCGGATAAGATAATTCTTGGAGCTGATGCTAAAAATGGGAAAATTGCAGTCGGAGGATGGAAGGAATCGTCAGATAAAGAACTTATCCCGTTTGTAAAAACGTATGTAGAATCCGGAGTAAAAAAAGTAATTACTACGGATATTTGTAAAGATGGAATGCTGAACGGGCCGTCTATCGATTTATATAAAAAGATGATGTCTGTGATTCCTGAGATTTATTTGATAGCAAGTGGTGGAGTTGCTTCTATCGAAGATATTGAGAAATTAGAGTTGGCCGGAGTTCCTTCCGTTATATTCGGGAAAGCCCTTTATGAAGGCCGTATAACGTTGAAGGAACTGTTACGTTTTTTATAAAAATAGATATGTTAGCAAAGCGAATAATTCCATGTTTGGATGTAAAAGACGGTAAAACTGTAAAGGGGGTAAATTTTATAAATTTCAGAGATGCAGGAGATCCGGTTGAATTGGGGCACGCATATAGCCGACAAGGTGCAGACGAGTTGGTTTATTTAGATATAACCGCTTCTTATGAAGGACGCAAGACATTTACGGAAATTGTCAAGAAGGTTGCAGCTAAGGTATCTATTCCTTTCACTGTTGGAGGCGGGATAAATGAAATAAATGATGTTGACCGTTTACTGAGTGCCGGTGCAGATAAAGTTTCAATAAACTCTTCTGCATTGAAGAATCCGAAATTAATTGAAGAAATTGCAAAAAATTTCGGTTCGCAAGTTTGTGTTGTTGCTATAGATGCTAACTTTGACAATAATTTATGGCGTTGTTATTTAAATGGAGGAAGAGTTCCGACAGATAAAGAGCTTTTTTCTTGGGCAAGAGAAGCACAGGAAAGAGGTGCAGGAGAGATACTGTTTACCAGTATGACTCATGATGGTGTAAAAGAGGGATATGCAAACGATGCGTTAGCCATGTTAAATTCGGTATTGAGTATCCCGGTGATAGCTTCAGGAGGGGCAGGGAAGAAAGAGCACTTTAAGGATGTTTTTCAGATAGGAAAGGCCGATGCTGCTCTTGCAGCAAGTGTATTTCATTTTGGAGAGATTTCTATTTCTGAACTTAAAGATTATTTAGATCGAGAAAATATTTGTGTAAGAAAATAACGTATTGAAATGAATATAGATTTTGCAAAAATGGGAGGTCTGGTTCCTGCAATTATACAGGATAGTTATACTTCTAAAGTTCTAATGCTGGGCTTTATGAATGAGGAAGCGTTAGCAAAGACCAAGGAATTAGGTAAAGTGACATTTTTCAGTCGTACTAAGAACCGTTTGTGGACAAAAGGGGAAGAAAGCGGTAATTTTTTATTAGTCGATTCGATAAAAGAAGATTGCGATAAAGACACGCTTCTTATCAAAGTCCGTCCGATAGGTCCGGTCTGCCATACTGGTAGCGATACATGTTTTGATGAAAAAAACGAGGAAGATATTATGTTTATTAAGTATCTTCAGGATTTTATAGATCGCCGGAAAAAAGAGATGCCGGAAGGTTCGTACACGACGTCTCTGTTTAACAAAGGAATAAACAGAATGGCGCAAAAAGTCGGAGAAGAGGCCGTGGAGACGGTAATCGAAGCAACGAACGGAACAGATGACCGACTTATTTATGAGGCTTCTGATCTAATTTATCATTTGATTGTATTATTGACTTCAAAAGGATATAGGATAGAAGATCTTGCCAGAGAATTGAAAAAACGGCATAAAGAATAGAACTATATGGAAGATGGATTATTGATACAATATGATCATGTCGAAATTTGTCGTAAGGAGCTTGTTGTTCTGAAAGATGTAAATTTTAAATTGTATTCAGGTGAGTTTGTCTATTTCATCGGTCGGGTAGGTACAGGGAAAAGTAGCTTACTGAAAACGATGTATGCTGAAATTCCGGTGGTTGAAGGAGAAGCTTCTGTCCTCGGATTTAATATGAAGTCTCTCCGAAAGAAGGATATACCTCAGTTAAGAAGAAAAATAGGTATTGTATTTCAGGATTTTCAGTTATTGACGGACAGGTCGGTAAAAGATAATCTTAATTTCGTCCTTCAAGCGACAGGCTGGAAAAATAAAGCAGAGATAACAGAGAGAGTTGAGCAAGTTTTGGTACAAGTCGGTATGCAAAATAAAGCGTACAAAATGCCGCATGAACTATCCGGAGGGGAACAACAGAGAATTGTTATAGCCAGAGCATTGTTGAATTCTCCGCAGATTATTTTGGCGGATGAACCGACCGGAAACCTCGACCCTCAGACCGGACAACAAATTGTATCGTTATTGCATTCTATTTGTGAGACGGGTACGGCTGTTATTATGACGACCCATAATCATCGATTGGTAGAAGAATTTCCCGGACGTTTATTGAAATGTGAGAATAAATGTTTATCCGAAGTCTCTCTTTAAGTATAGAATTGCTTATTATAGATAATATCTTATCTTTGCATTTCAGAAACTATATATATTGAAAATACAGGTATTTAAATATACGAACTATTAATTGAAAGAATAAAAAATGAAAGTCTTAAAGTTTGGTGGAACTTCTGTGGGCTCAGCACAAAGAATGAAAGATGTTGCCAAATTGATTTGTGACGGAGAGCAAAAGATTGTTGTTTTGTCTGCTATGTCCGGTACAACAAATACGCTTGTAGAAATTTCGGATTATTTATACAAAAAAAATCCGGACGGTGCTAACGAAATTATTAATGGCCTTGAGCATAAATATATGCAGGTAATTGATGAGTTGTATAGCACAGACGAGTATAAACAGAGGGCTACTGAAATTGTAAAATCTCACTTCGATTATATCCGTTCTTTTACAAAAGATCTTTTTACTCTTTTTGAAGAAAAAGTGATTTTGGCTCAAGGTGAGCTGATGTCAACGGCTATGGTGAATTTATACTTGAATGAGACTGGTGTAAAATCTGTACTGATTCCTGCTTTGGATTATATGCGGACAGATAAAAATGCTGAACCGGATCCCGTATATATTAAGACAAAACTGAAAGATTTATTATCTGTAAATCCTGATGCACCTATTTATATAACACAAGGCTATATTTGTCGGAACGCTTATGGTGAAATAGATAATTTACAGCGGGGAGGAAGTGACTATTCCGCTTCATTGATCGGTGCTGCTATTCAGGCTGACGAAATACAAATATGGACGGATATTGATGGCATGCACAATAATGATCCTCGATTCGTTAAAAATACTTCTCCGGTAAGATATTTACATTTTGAGGAAGCTGCGGAATTAGCATATTTCGGGGCGAAGATATTGCATCCTACATGTATTCTTCCTGCTAAGCTTAATAACATTCCTGTTCGTCTGTTGAATACGATGGAACCTGAAGCTCCGGGAACTTTGATTTACAATCAATCAGAGCCGGGGAAAATAAAAGCTGTAGCGGCAAAAGACGGTATTACAGCCATTAAGATCAAATCGGGGCGTATGCTTTTAGCTTACGGATTTTTACGTAAAGTCTTTGAAATTTTCGAAAGTTATCAGACAGCCATAGATATGGTGACTACTTCAGAGGTAGGTGTTTCTGTGACTATCGATAATACAAAACATTTAACCGAAATTCTGGATGATCTTAAAAAATTCGGGACTGTCACAGTTGATGAAGATATGGTCATTATTTGTGTAGTCGGAGATTTGGAATGGAATAATATCGGTTTCGAGTCAAATACGATGCAGGCAATGAAAGATATTCCGGTAAGAATGGTATCTTATGGAGGCAGCAATTACAATATTTCGTTTTTGATAAAATCAAAAGATAAGACTGCTGCATTGCAATCTTTAAGTAAATATTTGTTTGATAAATAATAAGAGAAGAATACGGACTATTTATAAAAAGTAGTCCGTGTTCTTTTAAAAAACATTTGTGTTTATTATAGTAGAAAACAGGTTTAGAGATATTTTTACAAATTCTTAAAATCCTCAAATATTAAAGATAAATATATGAAAGGTGTTTTCCCAATCGATAAGTTTAGAAATATAGAGACCCCTTTTTACTATTATGATACATCTTTACTGAGAAAGACATTAGATAAAATAAAACAGGAAACATCTCTGTATTCAAATTACCATGTTCATTATGCTGTAAAGGCAAATGCTAATAATCGCATACTTTCTATTATCAGAGAAACCGGATTCGGTGCGGATTGTGTGAGTGGAGGAGAAATAAAGGCTGCTTTGGAAGCTGGATTCCCAGCTCATAAAATCGTTTTTGCAGGGGTTGGTAAAGCTGATTGGGAGATTAAGTTGGGACTGGAGTCTGATATATATTGTTTTAACGTAGAATCTGTTCCGGAGTTGGATAATATTGATGCATTGGCTGCCTCATACGGTAAAACAGCATCGATAGCGTTACGTATCAATCCCAATATAGATGCACATACGCATCATTATATTACTACAGGGCTGAGTGAAAATAAGTTCGGAATAAGTTTGGTTCATTTAGATTCGGTACTTGATCATTTAGAAACATTGAAAAATGTCCGACTTATCGGATTGCATTTTCACATTGGTTCGCAGATTACCGATATGGATTCGTTCAAGGGGCTTTGTATTCGAATTAATGAAATACAAGAACATCTGTACCAACGGATGATTATCGTAGATTCCATAAATGTCGGTGGCGGTTTAGGAGTCAATTATGAAGAACCGGACAAACAGTCTGTTCCGGATTTTAAAAGTTATTTTGAAGTTTTTCATAAACATCTCAAATTGAGGCCTAAACAGGAAGTCCATTTTGAATTAGGACGATCTGTCGTGTGTCAATGTGGTTCTTTGATTACAAAAGTCCTGTATGTGAAAGAGGGAGTAAACAAAAAATTTGTAATAACTGATGCCGGGATGACGGATTTGATTCGTCCCGCCTTATATCAAGCTTATCATAAAATAGAAAATATTACTTCAGATCAGTTGCCGGAAGAGTATGATGTCGTAGGTCCTATTTGTGAATCGTCTGATTGTTTTGGAAAAATGGTCTCATTAAATAAAACTCAACGAGGAGATTTATTGGCTATCCGTTCGGCAGGTGCATATGGTGAAATTATGGCTTCACAATATAATTGCAGAAAATTGCCTAAAGCTTATTATCAAGATAAAATATGATACTTTCGTAGGTCTCTTGACAAATAAAATAGAGAGGGCTTGTTTACACAAGCCCTCTCTATTTTATTATCGGATATTTTTATTTTTGTTTTGATTTGCTGATTTCTTCTTGTACTATGGCGTCCAAAACGGCAACAGTCGTCAAGTTTACAATATCTCTTGAAGAACTTTCGATATCCGTAAAATGTATAGGTTTGTTTAATCCCATTTGAATCGGTCCGATAGACTCTGCTAATCCCATTTCCAATAACATCTTATATGCCGAATTGGCTGAGCTTAAATTCGGGAAAATGAGTGTATTTACTTCTTTCCCTGCCAATTTGTTGAACGGGAATGTTTTATCTCGCAGGGTTGTATTAAGAGCAAAATTGATTTGCATTTCTCCGTCAATTGCCAATTCAGGATAATTTTCCTGCATTTCTCTGACCGCTTCATGCACTTGTACCGGACTACCGGTATTGTCAGCGCCGAAATTAGAATAAGATACCATTGCCATAACAGGCTCGTGGGCAAAGAATTTTACGGCATGACGGGCTAAGCGGGCAATATCTACTAATGTCTCTGAGTCGGGATGGCGGTTGATGAGTGTATCGGCAAGGAAATAAGTTCCTTTTTTGGTATTCATGATATGCATTGCTCCGAAATGTTTATGACCTTCCCGAATACCGATAACATCTTTTGCAATTTGTATGGTTTCGGTATATTTGGTATAAATTCCAGTAATAAATGCATCGGCATCGCCTACTTCTACCATCATCATTCCAAAATAGTTGCGGTCGAACATTTTTTCTCGAGCTTCGTCTAAAGTGATACCCTCTCTTTGACGTTTCTGTGCTAATATTTTTGCATATTTTTCACGACGTTCCGTTTCTTCGCCACTTCGTAAATTTACGATTTCAAGGCCATCGAGATTTAAACCGTTTTGTTCGGCTACACTATGTATATAGTCGGTATTCCCCAGTAAGATCGGGAAACAGATGCCTTCTTGATAAGCAGTAACGGCAGCCGAAAGCATATTGGCGTGATTGGCTTCGGCAAATACGACACGTTTTGGATTCTGAACAGCCATTTCGGTGAACCGACGTATCATTTTATTATCATATCCCATTAGAGCTCTCAATTTACTTTCATAAGCATCCCAATCGGTTATTATTGGAGCTGCAGCGCCAGATTCGATTGCTGCTTTTGCAACTGCCGGAGCAACGGTCGTGAGTAAACGGGGATCGAGAGGTTTGGGAATAATATATTCCGGGCCGAAACTTATTCGTTTCAGATTATATGCTGCATTAACGACATCAGGAACAGGTTTTTTAGCTAATCCTGCAATGGCATAAACTGCCGCTAATTTCATTGCTTCATTAATACAAGTTGCTCTTACATCGAGAGCTCCTCTGAATATGTAGGGGAATCCGAGAACGTTGTTGATTTGATTTGGATAGTCTGATCGACCTGTCGCAAAAATTAAATCAGGACGAGAAGATTTGGCTTTATCATATGCAATTTCCGGATTTGGATTGGCTAATGCAAAAACGATTGGTTTCTCGTTCATGGAACGAATCATTTCAACGCTTAATACGTCTGCTTTAGAAAGTCCGAGGAACACGTCCGCACCCCGCATAGCTTCTTCTAAGGTATCAATATCCCGATCTGTGATAAATTGTTTTTTCGATTCGTTCAGGTCGGTACGTTTTTGGTTTATTACTCCACGACTGTCAACCATTACGATATTTTCTTTTTTCGCACCCAACATCATGTATAATTTTGTACATGAACTGGCTGAAGCTCCGGCTCCGTTAACGACGATCTTTACGTTTTCGATTTTTTTACCCTGTATTTCGAGTGCATTTAACAATCCAGCTCCGGATATAATAGCTGTACCGTGTTGATCATCATGCATTACGGGTATGGATAGTTCAGCTTTCAACCGATTTTCGATCTCGAAACATTCGGGAGCTTTTATGTCTTCAAGATTAATTCCTCCGAATGTTGGGGCAATGGCTTTTACGGCTTGGATAAATTTTTCAGGATCTTTTTCGTTTACTTCGATGTCAAAAACATCTATCCCGGCAAATATTTTGAACAGAAGACCTTTTCCTTCCATTACCGGTTTTCCTGCTAATGCACCGATATCACCTAATCCTAACACTGCCGTTCCGTTTGATATAACAGCGACCAAATTGCCTTTAGATGTATATTCGTATGCTTTTTGTGGATCTTTCTCTATTTCGAGGCATGGTTCGGCCACACCGGGAGAATAAGCGAGTGATAAATCCATTTGTGTGCTGTATGGTTTAGTGGGAACAACTTCTATTTTCCCGGGTTTGCCCTGACTATGATATAAAAGGGCTGCTTCTTTCGTTACTTTTGACATATGCTGTAAATTATATATGTAATGTAAATAGAATATTAATTCAATATTTATCAAAATTTTTCATGCAAATCTAATAATTTATATTTATCCCGAAAATAAAAAATACAAACTATAACATTGTTAAATAATGTGTTCATTTTGAGATCGCCTTATTTACATTAATTAACTGCATTGAAAAATGGATTATTCAGAAAACTTTATGTGTTTTATAAGTTTTCTTTTATCTTTGTCAAATATAAAAGAGTGATTAAGCTTTTTATTCAAAAAATTTAGACAAGCTATCAAGTAGACTCTAAAAGAAAAAGGCCGTATGAATAAAGAATTGAGAAACAGAATTATTGATAAAGCTGCAGTTTTGTTCACCAGACATGGGATTAAATCTGTGACTATGGATTATATCGCCAGTCAGATGGGAATCTCAAAACGTACGCTTTATGAAAACTTTAAAGATAAGGATCAGTTATTGTTAGAATGTATTTTGTATATTCAGAAAGGGACAGAAGATGAGGCTGAAGAGATTTATAAAACTGCCGAAAATTCGTTAGATCTGTTGTTAAAGGTTTTTCAAAGCACATGGCGTAAAATGCAAAATGTGAATAGAAATTATTTTAGTGATGTAAAGCGCTATCATCCGTCTATCGCACAAGTTCTGGATAATAATAGAGATCAAAGAGCCGGATATATGGCTTCATTAATGGAACAAGGCAAACGAGAAGGTTTGATTCGTGAAAATTTGAAGTCGCAAATAGCTTCTTTTTTATTGATGGCGCAATTTGATTTTCTTTTTAATTCAGATGAAGTATTTGCCTCGCATTATTCGTTTATAGATGTTTATGAAACGATTTTCATGAACTTTATTCGTGGTATTGCGACTTCAAAAGGAATTATGTTTATCGATGAGTTTGTCGATAGAACAGAGAATGCATAAAGATAAATTTATTAGAACCTGAATAAGTATGAAAAAAGATATATATTTAAGACAGGTCGGGATGACTTTGTTGTTAACATTTGCGATTGTATATAAAGCCGGAGCTCAGGAGCAGTCTCGGTCTTTGACTTTAGATTTGGATAAGGCTATCGAAATTGCTTTAAGCGAAAACCCGACAATAAAAGTAGCCGATATAGAGATCACCAGAAAAGATTATTCTCGTAAGGGGGCTATCGGAAACTTATTTCCTACGATTACGGCATCCGGAGACTATTCTCGGACATTGAAAAAACAAGTTATGTATATGGACATGGATATTCCGGGAATGGATAATGGTATGAAAGTCGGGCAGGATAACTCTTATTCTATGGGATTTAATTTTCAGTTACCGATTGTTGCTCCTACGTTTTGGAAAAATATACAACTCTCGAAAGCTGATATAGAACAGACTTTAGAAAGTGCTCGGGCTTCGCGGTTATCTTTAGTAGATCAGGTAAAGAAGGCATACTATAATGTTATGATGAGTGAAGATTCATATCAAGTTTTGAAAGAGAGTTATGATAATGCCTGCCTAAATGCAAAGGATTTTAGAAATAAATATGAACATGGTGTCGCTTCGGAATACGATGTTTTGCGCGCTGAGGTTCAGGTACGGACTTTAGAACCCGGATTATTACAAGCCGAGAATGGGGTGAAATTATCTAAGGTAAACTTGAAGGTTCTTTTGGGATTGGACATGAATATTGAGGTTACTCCTGCAAATAAGCTGTCAGATTATGAGGCTGATATGTATGAACAAGCGTTGAATATCGATACCTCTTTGCAAAATAACACAAATTTAAAACAACTCGATTTGCAAGCGGATTATTTAAAGAAAGCATTGGTTGTACAGAAGATGTCATGGTATCCGACTTTAACAGCGACCGGTTTATATAATTGGACTTCTATGAGTAATGGGCCTATATTTAAAGATTTTCGTTGGAATCCGTATTCAATGATCGGTTTAACCTTATCAATCCCGATTTTTCAAGGAGGCAGCCGTTATTATAAGGTAAAGGATGCGCAATTAACGGTTAATCAGATGAAATTCCGCCGGCAAGATTTAGTTAGGAATTTACAGATGCAATCTATCTCATATATAGATAATATTCAAAAATCTATTAAACAAATAGCCTCTAATAAAGAAGGGGTAAGACATGCCGAAAAAGCATATTCAATCATGCAGAAAAAATTTGAGATCGGAGCTGCAACTTTTATCGAAGTAAATGATGCTAATGTTGCGCTTACGAATGCCCGATTATCGTATTATTACCAAGCTATCCATGATTATCTGGCTGCCAAATCGGATTTGGAACAAGTTACAGGTAATGTTGATTTGAGTAAATATATGAAGGACCAACAAAATTAATATTTGTAATTCTCAAAAAGTCAAGGAAATAAAAAACAGTAAATATGGTAAGAAATAAGAAATTCTGCATTATGTCATTAGCCGCTTCGGTTGTGATGTTCTCTTGTACTTCAGAAAAAAACAAGAAGTTAAGGTTGATGAAAAACCTCTTGTCCGACTCGAAACTGTAAAGACACAAGAGGTAGAACAGATACAGGAATTCACAGCGACGGTCGAAGCCAATGTCGTAAATAACATAGTTCCGTCAATGTCATTGCGTATCAATGATATTTTGGTTGAAGTCGGTGATCATGTCCGTAAAGGGCAAGTTTTGGCCCAGATGGATAAGACAAACTTGCTCCAATCGCAGACTCAATTGGAAAATATTCAGTTAGAATATGACCGTGCATTTGAATTATATAAAGTTGGCGGAGCATCTAAACAAAGTTTAGATGCTCAAAAAACACAACTGGACGTAGCAAAAACTGCCTATGAGAATTTGAAAGAAAACACGAGATTGGTTAGTCCGATAAATGGAATTGTTACGGCACGAAATTATGATAGTGGAGATATGATCGGGGGTGAGCCGGTCGTGACTATTGAGCAAATGTCACCGGTCAAACTTTTGGTAAATGTTTCGGAAAGTTTTTATACTCGAGTAAGAAAAGGAATGGATGTTAATGTAAAAGTCGAAGTTTATGGAGATGAGATATTTCATGGAAAAGTTAGTTTGATTTATCCGACAGTCGATCCGCAGACAAGGACATTTCCGGTAGAAATCAAGTTGCCGAATAAAGATCTGAAAGTTCGTCCCGGAATGTTTGCTCGTGTTACGATGAATTTCGGAACACAAAATCATGTAGTTGCGCCAGATTTGTCTATAATCAAGCAAGCAGGATCTGGAGACCGTTATATCTATGTATATAAAGATGGAAAGGTCTCCTATAATAAAGTTTTATTAGGTCGTCGGATGGATGATAAATATGAAATTATTTCCGGAGTGTCCGATGGGGATCAAGTCGTTGTTGCCGGGCAGAGCCGTTTGACGAATGGGGCAGAGGTTTCTGTTGAGAATGCAGAGTAGCAAAACCAATAAGAGTTCCTCTTTCCGTATTTCATTTAAATGTAAGAAGAAAAAGTTATGAGTTTATATTCATCCGCAGTAAAGAAACCGATAACAACAGCTCTCTGTTTTGTCGCTATTGTAATTATCGGTCTTTTTTCGTTGAGTAGATTATCTATTGACCTGTTACCGGATATTGAGACTAATACTATCATGGTGATGACTGCATATCCGGGAGCTAGTGCTTCAGATATAGAAACAAACGTAACGAAAGTTATGGAGAATACGTTGAATACAGTAACCAATTTAAAACATATAACATCTCAGTCAAAAGAAAATTTATCTATTGTTACTTTGGAGTTTGAATATGGTACGGATATAGATGTCGCAACAAATGATGTTCGGGATAAACTGGATATTGTCGAGACCTCCCTTCCGGATAATGTCGAAAATCCCATTATTTTTAAATTCGGAACAGATGATATACCGATTCTGATTCTTTCGGTTACGGTAGAAGAGAGTATGCCTGCTCTTTATAAAATTTTGGATGATAAGGTCGCTAACCCGTTAAAACGTATCGGTGGAGTGGGGTCGGTATCTGTGACCGGAGCTCCGGAACGAGAGATACAAGTATATTGTGATCCGTAGAAATTAGAAGCATATAATCTTACTGTTGAGGGCATATCTGGAATCATCGCTCAAGAAAATCTTAATACTCCGGGAGGTAGTATCGATATAGGTTCTAATACCTATTCTTTGCGAGTTCAGGGGGAGTTTACAGATGCAAAACAGATGGAGGACATTGTTGTCGGCACGTATGGCGATAAAACTATTTTTTTGAAAAATGTAGCGCGCATAGAAGATAGTGTTAAGGAGAGGGCTCAGGAAGCATATAATAATGGACTTCAGGGAGGAATGGTTATTATTCAAAAACAGTCTGGTGCAAATTCCGTAAATATTTCTAATGCTGTTTTAAAACGGTTGCCTGCTATTCAAAAAGACCTTCCTTCTGATGTGAAGTTGGACATTATTATAAATACACCTACGAATATCGAAAATACGATCGGCAGCTTAGTAGAGACTGTGGCCGTTACGTTTGTTATTGTAATGCTGGTCGTTTTGGTTTTTCTGGGGCGTTGGAGAGCGACATTTATTATTGTTATTACGATACCGATTTCTTTAATAGCTTCGTTCGCTTATTTGTTGATATCCGGAAATACGTTAAATATTATATCGTTGAGTTCGTTAAGTATTGCTATTGGTATGGTTGTAGATGATGCTATCGTAGTATTGGAAAATGTGACTAATCATATTGAACGGGGAAGTGCTCCGAAACAGGCGGCAATACATGGTACGAATGAAGTTGCAATATCGGTTATTGCTTCTACTCTTACTATGTTGGCTGTATTTTTGCCGTTGACGATGATTACCGGAATGGCCGGTATTTTGTTTCGTCAGTTAGGATGGATCGTGAGTATAATAATGATTGTTTCTACAGTTTGTGCCCTGTCTTTAACACCAATGCTTTGTTCGCAGTGGTTGCGTCTCGATCCTAAAAAAGGAAAGCTGTTTATGCTTTTTTTTACACCGATAGAAAAAGTTTTGGATTTGCTGGATACCGGGTATGCAAAATTAATTACTTGGGCAGTCGGTCATCGTACGATTGTCGTATGTGGTGCTGCAGTAATTTTTGTTGGAAGTTTGTTTCTCACAAAATTCATTTCTACCGAATTTTTCCCGACGCAAGATAATGCTCGTATTGGTGTGACAATAGAATTACCGGTCGGTACACGTACGGAAATTTCAAGAGAACTAGCCTTGAAAATAGATAAAGAATTCAGAGAAAAATATCCGGAAATTTTAATTTCGAATTTTACGGTGGGACAAGCAGATACGGACAATACATTCGGATCGATACAGACCAACGGAACTCACATTATTTCATATAATATTAATTTGTCGAGTGTCGGTGATCGTGAACGAGGCTTAGTAGAAATTTGTGAATTGATGCGTCAAGATCTGAAAAAGTATCCGGAAATTAAAACTTTTGAGGTAAATGCCGGAGGAAGTTCTGAGTCGATGGGTGGTCAAAGTACAGTAGATGTCGAAATTTATGGTTATGATTTTAGTATGACCGATAAAATAGCTTCTGAGCTTTCGAATAAAATGAAAGATTTAAAAATTTGTTCAGGAGTACATATTAGTCGGGAAGATTACATTCCTGAGTATCAGGTTGACTTTGACAGAGAAAAGTTAGCTTTGAATGGACTGAACGTAGCTACGGCATCTTCATATTTACGTAATCGTATCAATGGATCGACAGCGTCTTATTACAGAGAGGATGGTGATGAATATGATATTACCGTTCGTTATGCACCGGAATATCGCCAATCTGTAGAAGACATTGAAAATATAATGGTATATAATTCTCAGGGACACGGTGTCCGGATTCGTGATTTGGGAAAAGTCGTAGAACGTATGACACCTCCGACGATAGAACGAAAAAACAGGGAGCGAGTCGTAACGGTAAAAGGAGTTGTTGCTCCGGGTGCTGCTTTAGGAGATTTGGTTTCTGAGACGCAGAATATAATTTCTAAAATGGATATTCCGTCTGACATAAGTCTGAGTATCGGTGGGGCTTTTGAAGATCAACAAGATACATTTAAAGATTTGACTATTTTAGGAATTATGATCATAATACTTGTGTTTATTGTATTGGCGGCACAATTCGAATCTCTTACCGATCCTTTCATTATTATGTTTTCCTTACCATTTGCTTTTACCGGTGTATTTATAGGATTAGCCGTGACGGGAACGCCGTTGGGAGTTATGGCGATGATCGGTGTCATTATGTTAGCCGGTATCGTAGTGAAAAACGGTATCGTATTAATTGATTATACTATTCTGAATCGGGAAAGGGGACTGTCTATTACTTATGCTGTAATACATGCCGGCAAGTCTCGTTTACGTCCCGTGTTGATGACGACTTTGACGACTGTGTTCGGTATGATTCCCATGGCTGTGGGAACTGGCGAAGGCTCAGAGATGTGGCGTTCTATGGGAATGACAGTTGCTTGGGGATTATCTGTGTCAACGTTGATTACGCTGGTGATCGTACCTGTTGTATATTGTATATTTGCTAAAAACGGAGTATTGCGAAAACGACGTAAATTAGCGGCAGAATTGAAAGGGTTAGAGAAATTGTAATTATATATTCTTTCAGGAAATCTGTTATTTCCTGAAGTTTAAAATGTAAATAGCTAACTTATGAAAGCAGTATTTATAGCCTTTGATCAGGCTCATTTAGAGATGATTCAGAGTATTTTAGATCATCATAATTGTCGAGGGTTTTCATATTGGGAAAATATTCAAGGGAGAGGCTCTGTAAAAGGTGAACCACATTATGGTAGTCATGCTTGGCCGAGTATGAATTCGGCGATATTGACCATGGTCGAAGACCGGCAAGTCGACGGATTATTGAAACTTCTCAATAACTTAGATAAACAAAAGGAAGCTTTAGGGCTTAGAGCTTTTGTCTGGAATATAGAACAAAGTATATAAACAAGTTATGGCCGAAAAAGCAAATGTTATTGTCAAATTTATGTTGAGTGCTCGAAAAAGGAGAGGTATCTATTTTTTTTCGGCCACTATATTTATTATTACAATATTTTTATTTCTCTTATCTGTTATTTTATATGAACAGCATTTGCCGGGACGTCGTTTAGCGTTACTATTCGCATTGATGGGAATCTTGCTATTCTTTTTTTCTTTGTGGGCTATTTATAGTTTACGGAAAGATGGATATGTAGGGATGATTATATCGGATGAGGGAATTACTGATCTTTCTACCGGTTATAGGATTGGTACGGTACTCTGGAATGATGTGACGAAAATTAAGGTTATGGACGATCTTGAGAATCTGAATTATAAATATGTCGTTTTGGTAGTAAAAAATCCCAATCAATATATAATGCAAGAACCCACAGCAATAAAAAAACGATCTTTAATGCTGAAGCTACATCAATATGGCTCTCCTATATGTTTTTCGATACGGGCATTGGATTGTTCTTTTAAGGAATTGTATGCGGTAATAATATCTCGATATCAGGCTATAAGAGGAGTGAATGCGGTCATTGTATCGGATTGATTACAAATCAAATAAAAAAGGCAGGATTTTAAATCCTGCCTTTTTTATAAAGGAAGTTCTTCACATTCTTTTATCCATATTGTACTGTTTGCATCACTCGGCATTTTCCAGTCACCTCTGGGCGAAAGACTCACCGAACCGACTTTTGGACCGTCGGGAAGGCATGAGCGTTTAAACTGTTGGTTGAAAAAGCGTTTAAAAAAGATCGTTAACCATTTTTGTATCGTACTTGTATCATACTTTCCTTTGAAAGCTTGTCGGGCTAAGAAGTAAATTTTGGCGGGACGGAATCCGAACCGTAAAAAATAATATAAAAAGAAATCATGCAATTCATAAGGTCCTACCAAATCTTCGGTTTTTTGTTTGATATTACCGTGCTCATCTCCCGGAATTAATTCCGGACTGATAGGAGTATTGACGATGTCTAATAATGTATGTTTCGTTTCGGCAGATATTTCTTGAGATGCAGCCCATTCGACAAGATAACGCACAAGAGTTTTAGGAATACTTCCGTTTACTCCATACATCGACATGTGGTCTCCATTATATGTAGCCCATCCTAAAGCCAATTCGGATAAATCTCCCGTGCCGATAACCAATCCGTTATTTTGATTGGCGATATCCATAAGAATTTGAGTCCTTTCTCTTGCTTGAGAGTTTTCATAAGTAATATCATGAATATTGATATCATGATTTATATCTTTAAAATGTTGTGTACATGCCTCTTTGATGCTGATTTCCCGTATTGTCACGCCGAGCAGTTTCATTAGTTCTTTAGCATTATGGTAGGTTCGGTCGGTAGTACCGAAGCCGGGCATGGTAACACCGACGATTTGTTCGCGGTTTAGTTTTAGTCGATCGAATGTTTTTACACAAACTAAAAGTGCGAGTGTCGAATCAAGTCCTCCCGATATACCGATAACTACAGATTGTGCGTGTGTATGGATAATACGTTTTGCTAAACCGGTTATTTGTATATTGAAAATTTCTTCGCACCGATCAAACAAAAGTTTATTTTCGGACGGGATGAATGGATGAGGTGTTATGGTTCTTTTCAATTCTGTTAATTCGTATGTCGGAAGATGGAAATCTATATTCCGGTATTTTTCTGTAGAATACATCGAGCAACTATTATACCCTGAATTTATTCTTCGGTCAAAAAGTAAACGGTCTATATCGATTTCTGAAATAATTAACTGTTTTTCAGAAATAAACCTCTGACCTTCAGCGAGAATTGTTCCGTTTTCTGCAATTATTCCATTTCCTGCAAAAACGAGATCAGTCGATGACTCTCCGCTTCCGGCAGATGCGTATATATAAGCGGCATTACAACGAGCTGATTGCTGTCGTATAAGTTCTTCTCTGTAAATTTGTTTCCCGATTAATTCATTGCTGGCCGATAAGTTTAACAATATATTAGCTCCATTTAAAGCCTGTAATGAACTGGGAGGAACAGTAACCCACAAATCCTCACAAATTTCTGTACCGATAACGACTTGACCTGACCGGAACAATAAATCCGTACCGAACGGAACTTCTTGTCCACAAAAATTTATTGAGGTTTGTCGGTTATCCATAGAAGAAGAAAACCATCGCTTCTCATAAAACTCTTTGTAATTAGGTAAAAATGTTTTCGGAATGACCCCCAATATTTTTCCTCCTTGGAATGCGATAGCGGCATTGAATATTTGATTACCATTGGTAACAGGAGCGCCGACGACGCACAGAAGTTTTTCATCACTTGTTTTGTCGATTAATTTCTTTAAAGCTTTTTCTGCGCTTTCTATTAATAACTGTTGAGTGAATAGATCTCCACAGGTGTAAGAAGTAATACATAATTCCGGGAAAACGATTATTTCTATATGTTTTTGTCCGGCTTCTCGTATTAATTTTTCAATTTCAATTGTATTGTAAATGCAGTCGGCAACTTTTGTTTTTGGAATAGCTGCTGCAACTTTTACGAATCCGTAGGTCATGATTTGCTCGAATTAGGGTTATTTTTGCAAAAGTATGAATTTTATGTAGCCTATGGCGGTTTGGAATAAAAAAATATTTCGTAGATTTTTATCTTGAAATATGAATATGTACTTTTGTAAAAAACAAAATATATACAAATGAAAAAAGTCATTTATGTAGCACTTCTGTGCTTTTGTGCTCAATCAGGCTTTTCAGCACATACGTTTGATTTAAAGTCTATCGTATCCGGAGAATATCAAACGAAGCGAGTTCCTGCATTTTTACCTATGAATGACGGAGAACACTATACTCAAAGATCGAAAGATAAAACCATGATTATAAAGTATAGTTATAAAACCGGACAGGCTGTGGACACATTATTTAATGTAGCTTCGGCAAGAGAATGTCCTTTTAAAACTTTCGACGGCTATTCAATGAGTGCAGATGAAAAAAAAATATTGTTATATGCCGATGCAGAGCCTGTTTATCGTCGTTCTTTCAAGGCTGTATATTATACCTTTGAAATAAGAAGGAATTTGGTAAAGCCTCTTTCTGATAAACCGGGAAAACAACAGATTGCGACATTCTCACCTAATGGAAGAATGGTTGCATTTGTGAGAGATAATAATATTTATTTGAAAAAGTTGGATTATGGAACTGAGTCTACAATTACTTCTGACGGAGTAAAGAATAAAATATTGAACGGAATTCCTGATTGGGTTTATGAAGAAGAGTTTTCTGTTGTCAGCACTTTGTCATGGTCTCCCGATAACACTACATTAGCATTTGTAAAGACGGATGAAACGGATGTTCCGGAATATTCAATACAGATGTTTGAAGGGGAATGTCCGAGTCTGACTCCTTATGCGTATTATCCCGGAGAATTTGTGTATAAATACCCGGTTGCCGGAACAAAGAATAGTAAAGTCGCTGTTTTTACTTATACAGTAGAGACTCGTGCAGTAAAAAAAATGAATGTACCTGTTGATGAAGACAGTTATATACCGCGTATTCGGTTTACGCAAAATCCGGATCAATTGGCCGTGATGACCTTTAATAGGAATCAAAATGACTTTAGAATGTTTCTGACAAATCCGAAATCAGGAGTGAGTAAATTATTGATTCAGGATAAAAATGAAACATGGATAGATCCGGATATTATGGATTACATTACTTTTTATCCTTCCGGTTTTATTTTTGCATCAGAAAAAAGCGGATTCAGACATCTTTATCATTACAATATGTCTGGTACTCTTATTCGACAAATTACCCGGGGAAATTGGGACGTGACAGCGTATTACGGACAAGATGCCAAGGGGTATTATTATTATGAATCTGCTGCTGAAAGTCCTTTATGTAGAGCTGTTTATCGTGTTGACAACAAAGGAAATATTGTAAAAATATCGACACAAAAGGGGTATAATCAAGCCCATTTTAATCCGGCCTGCACCTATTTTGTAAATGAATATAGCAATGCGGTAACTCCGCCGGTTGTGACAGTACATAATTCTCAAGGTAAACAATTGCGTATTATCGAAGAAAATTCGAAATTGAAAAATCTGCCGTTTTCTCGGAAAGAATTTTTTACTTTTAAGAATGAGTCAGGAGAAATATTAAATGGCTATATAATGAAACCGGAAAATTTTATCTCCGGGAAAAAATATCCTGTTGTGATGGTGCAATATAGCGGACCGGGTTCTCAAATGGTTTTGGATAAATGGGCTGCAATAGACTGGACTCAATATTTGACGGATAACGGTTATATTGTTGCATGTGTAGACGGTAGAGGTACAGGGGGTAGAGGTACAGCTTTTTCTCGTTCTATATATTGTAAAATGGGAATTTTAGAAGCTCAAGATCAGATAGCAGCAGCCCGTTATTTGGGATCGTTGGGATATGTAGACTCAAGTAATATTGCTATCTGGGGCTGGAGCTTCGGTGGATATACGACATTGATGTCGATGTCAATGAGTTCAGGAGTGTTTAAGTCGGGAGTAGCTATTGCTCCGGTAACCGATTGGCGTTATTATGATACGGTATATACTGAACGTTATATGCGTACTCCTCAAGAGAATAACGATGGTTATATACAGACTTCTCCATTAAAAAAGGCCGCAGATCTTGATGGAAAGTTATTGATTATTTCCGGTACTGCGGATGATAATGTTCATTATCTTAATACATTGCAATATAGCGAAGCTTTGGTACAAGCGAATAAACAGTTCGAAATGCAGATTTATACAAACCGTAATCATAGTATTTACGGGTGCAATACCCGATATCATCTTTATACTCGAGTATATGATTTTTTGCAAAGAAATTTGAAATAAGAGTAGAGTTCTAAATTAAAAAAACAGACTGGATGCATAATTATCCAGTCTGTTTTTTTGTTATTATATTATACAAAAAATAAAATTGTTCGCTATTTTGTTTAAATCTGGATATTAGTATTTTAGGAGATCAAATGTTAATCTGCCGGATTATGTTGCATATTACATAAAAATACTGCATCTTAGCTTCGAGTTTAGCCTATAAGGATGTATAACAATTATGCTTCTTCTTCCTTGATTAGGTTAGGAGAAATAAAATTCTTCATTCGCTGTAAAAGTGCTATTCTATATGTTAACTTGATAAGAATGATTTAGAGAAAGGTTGTTTAATAAATAATTTTATTACCAGAGTAAATCGAAGGACAATACTTGAATATTTAAAGTTTCGTCTGTATTACCGGGAATATAAATTTTTTTTGAGCTCTCTGATAGTTGAAATATGAAACAAGAAAAATTGTTTAAGCATAGATATTTTTATTTGCAGTCGGCAGGTCTTTTACCTCTTTTTCTGGTATCGTTAACCAATAATTATTTGACAGAGATTCATACGGTAAAACTGGCATTGTTTATAGGTTTGATTTGTTTATGTGTCGAAATATTTTACCGGATATTTTATCGTCGATTTTTGCTCATGTTCGGAGTTTCAACTCTTACGTTGATCCAATTTGCTTCTTTGAAATTGCTTTTTTACAATTCTTTATTCCTTATTTCCAATACTGTTTTTTTAGGCATATTGCTTTTTATTAATATTTTGATCGTTCGAGGATTACACAGGATTTTATTTCATAGGCATTCTCGTGATTATTCACGTAAAGATCGTATGGTGATGGCCAATATAATGCATGAATTTATGTATATGTCACGATTATTGCTGTATGTATTGAGTTTTTATTTGGCTGTTACGATTATGTTCAATACTTATTCTCGTAATATGTATCCGGATATATACGTTTTTTTGAATTACCGTTTGAACCTTATTTTGATGATGCTTTATTTTGTTTACGAATGTATCCGGATTATTTTGTTGAATAAAATGCTTTCAAAAGAAACGTGGTTACCGATTATTAATGAATCTTTATCTGTTATCGGAAGAGTAGAAAAGCACGAGAGTTTCCGTCGTGGGAATCGTTATCTTCATCCTCATCTGCGTGTCATCATTATGTGTGGTAACAGAATATATTTGCAACCGGGTCAAATAAAGGGAAGTTTATCGGGGCTTCATCTGGATACTCCAATATCTGAAGATTTGCGTTATGGAGAGACGCCAGATAAAGTGTTGAAAATAGCTACGGAAAAATATATTTCTGCGGAAAACCAGAATGTTCCGCGTAAAATATTGACGTCAAAGTTCAAAACCGATATCATGAATCGTGTAATTATGTTATATGTTTTGAATGTCTCCGATGAATCGTATGTCATTAATAAACCTCGTGGAGGAAAATTTTGGACATCCGATCAGATTGATGCGGAATTGGGAAAAGGTGTGTTCAGTACCTGTTTTGAACAAGAGTATGAGCTTTTGAAGAATACGATTCTGCTTGCTTGGGAATATACTGAGAAAGAAAAATGAAATATATGTTTGATTTAGTAACGATATTAGGCCCTACAGCTTCTGGGAAAACTTCTTTGGCTGTTGCTTTGGCTGCTGATTTAAATACGGAAATTATAAGTGCGGATTCTCGACAGATTTATAGGCGTATGGATATCGGTACAGGAAAAGATCTGAAAGAGTATAAGTATAAAGATAAAGAAATCCCGTATCATTTGATTGATATTTGTGAACCGGGGTATAAATATAACCTTTATGAATATCAAAGAGACTTTAATGTAGTTTTTCAGGATTTGAGGACGAGAAAAAAATTCCCTATTTTATGTGGGGGAACAGGCCTTTATATAGAAACTGTCTTAAAAGGTTATAGCATGCCTCAGGTTCCTGAAAATAAAGAACTTCGTGAAAATTTGAAGGACAAGACATTGACAGAGTTGACGTCCATATTGAAAACCTATAAGACTTTGCATAATACTACGGATGTAGATAGTTGTAAGCGGGCTGTAAGAGCTATAGAAATAGCCGAATTTTATAGAAATCAGCAACCGGAGGAGAGAAAAAACAAGCCATTGAACAGCTTTATCGTAGGAGTCGATATAGAAAGGGAAGCCCGTCGGAAAAAAATTTCTGAACGTTTGCGAATGAGGCTCGATTCGGGAATGGTGGATGAAGTGAGAGCTTTATTAAAAGAGGGAATCTCTCCGGATGATCTTATTTATTATGGCCTTGAATATAAATATCTGACAGAATATTTGGTAGGGAAATTTTCTTATGATGATATGATAAGTAAATTGGAAATCGCAATTCATCAATTTGCGAAAAGACAAATGACATGGTTCCGAGGAATGGAAAGGAGAGGTTTTTATATTTTTTGGTTAGATGCATTTTTACCTTTGGACGAAAAAATCACGAGAATTAAAGAACAGCTGGAAAAATAGATACAGAGATATCCGGGCTATTCAGTAAAGAGAATGGAAAATCAATCAAATGTTAAGATATCCCTGTACCTTTATCTGGCATTTATGGCTGTAAAACACGCCTATTTATAAATATGTTCATTTGCATAGTCCGATTTTTGTTGCAAAAAATATTATTTTTGCATCCGTTTGGATATAAATAAAATGCAAATGGGAAATTGTATAAAGAAGGTATTTTTGTTTTTGATTTTTTTGAATAGTTTCACGGGTGCTTATACTACAAATTTTTCGGTTACAGATAGCGCACAGCATGTTCCTGTCAGATATTTGATTTCAAGGAAAACTCCGGAAAAAATAAATCGCATAACAGATGCCAAATGGTTTCAGATGACTTATATTTCTGTTCCTTTAATTGTTACCGGCTCTTTGGTAGAAATGAAAAAAGAGCCTTTCAGGAGTTTAAGAAATGAATATGTACCGTCTTTTCATCATGGATATGATGATTATTTGCAATATGCTCCTATATTTGCATTAGTCGGAATGAAAGCCGCCGGGGTTGAAAGTCGCAGTTCTTGGGGACGAATGTTGATTTCTGACGCCTTTTCTGCGGCTCTTATGGCTGCGACCGTAAATGTCATGAAATTTGCTATAGACTCTCGAAGACCTGACGGAACGGCTCTGAATTCTTTTCCTTCGGGACATTCGGCAACGGCATTTATGGCTGCGACAATGTTTCATAAAGAATATGGAGTGCGTAGTCCGTGGTACAGTATAGGTGCATATACGGTGGCAACTGCGACCTCTGTTTCCCGATTATTGAATAATAGACATTGGATATCTGATGTAATGGTAGGAGCGGGGATAGGGATTCTCTCTACTGAATTGGGTTATTATTTTGCTGATTTAATATTTGGGAAAAAAGGTCTTAGGCATCCTCAATATGATTTTGATGTTGCATTTTCCGATATATCTTCTTTTTTAGGGTTATATATGGGATTTACGATGATGCCACATCATATATCTCTTTCTCCGGAAATAAAATTCAATACCTCTACGGGAAGTACTGTAGGTGTGGAGGGTGCCTATTATATCACACCGTATGTGGGAATCGGGGCTGAGTTATTAGCAAGTAGTGTTCCTATGAGAATACAAGACGGTTTATCTGTTTCTACCTTGAAACGGACTTTACCTTCTGATGCATTTATAGAATCCGGAGCATTTAATACGATCACGACGTCTTTAGGGGTCTATTTTTCATTACCGATTTCCAGACGATGGTATTTAGGAAGTAAATTATTGGCCGGGTATGGAAATTTTCAGGGAAATGGAGTCGATGCGGTATGGAATGATTCGGAAACAAGAGAGGAGGTAAGATCGGATTTTTTGAAAATGAAACATGCTAATTTTTTTAATGCTGGAACGGGTATTTCTTTGTCGTTCTGGGCTAAAAAGAACCTTTTAGCTAAAGGGTTCTTGGATTATAAAGTTGCACCGGTAAATATTCAATATTATGAAGCGTCGGAGTCTCAACTTTATCGGGAATCTCGTCAAACGTTGCACTCGCTTACTTTGGGAGCTTCTGTAAATATTGTATGGTAAGGTGACTATCTCTATTATTATTGGAGAGAAGTCTATTCGAATTATTCGGATTAAAAAGATTCGATTACCAGCCGAAATTTAAACAAGCTTTTAGATAATTTCAATCATTATACATCTTATGCCAATTAGAATGTCCGGTGTGTAGATATTACATGCTGGATATTTTTTTAATAAGATCGACCGAACGTTTTTTCTGCTTTTCTTGTTTAGTAAGAAAAATAGAAGATTATGTATAAACTTATATTATTGCGACACGGAGAAAGTGTCTGGAATAGCGAGAACCGATTTACCGGGTGGATGGATGTCGATTTATCTCCTAAAGGAGAAAAAGAAGCAGAAATGGCAGGCACTTTATTGAAGAGATATAATATTTTGTATGATTTGTGTTATACATCTTTTCTAAAACGAGCTATCAAAACTCAATTTATTGTTGCAGAGAAGGTTGATCGAATGTGGATTCCGGTTGTTAAATCGTGGCGATTGAATGAGCGACATTATGGTGCTTTACAGGGATTGAATAAAAAGGAGACTGCTCTGGAATATGGGGATGAACAGGTGAAAATATGGCGAAGAAGTTTTGATGTACGTCCTCCGCAAATCAGTTTAGAAGATCCTCGTTTCCCCGGTTTTGATCCTCGATATGCTCAGTTAGATACGGCAATTTTACCGCAAGGAGAGTCATTAGAAGATACTGTTGCAAGAGTTCTCCCTTATTGGCAAGTTGAGATTGCACCGCAGATAGCAGAAGGAAAAACTGTATTGATAGCTGCACATGGTAATAGTTTAAGGGCTTTGATTATGCATCTTGAAGAGTTGAGCCCGGAGAAGATCGTAGGAGTAGAGATCCCTACCGGAACGCCGTTAATATATGAATTGGATAAACAGTTAAAACCGCTTACTCATTATTATTTGGAATAAGCGATAATCTTTTTACCTTTGTTTGGTAGTAACAAGAAAGATTATGAAGGTAAATAAGACTAATGCAGCCCGTTTGTTGGATAAGGCAAATATTGTTTATGAGTTGATTCCCTATCAAGTAGATGAGTCTGATTTGGCGGCTACACATGTTGCCGAACAGTTGGGCGAGAACATAGAACAGGTTTTTAAAACATTGGTTTTGCGAGGAGATAAAACAGGCATATTTGTTTGTGTCATTCCGGGTAATATGGAGGTGGATTTGAAAGCTGTGGCGAAAATATCAGGAAATAAAAGTGCCGAAATGATCGCTATGAAAGAACTCCTGCCTGTTACCGGATATATCAGAGGCGGTTGTTCGCCAATAGGGATGAAAAAGCATTTTCCGACATATTTTCATAAAACATGTCTTGATTTCCCTTATATATATGTAAGTGCCGGAGAGAGAGGAATACAGATTAAAATCGATCCCGCAGATTTGATAAAATTTGTTTCTGCAGAAGTCGGGGAGATCACAATATAAAGAACTGTGATAAAAAGCCGGGATTTATTCCGGCTTTTTACTGTAATATTTACAGTATTCTCTTATTCCACATTCAAGACATTTCGGCTTTCTGGCAGTACAAATATATCTACCATGTAATATGAGCCAGTGATGAGCGATTGGCAGTAAATGTCCCGGAATATGTTTTACCAATGTCTTTTCGGTTTCAAGAGGCGTTTTAGAATTATCTGTAAGACCTATTCGGTTTGAAACACGAAAGACATGTGTATCTACGGCCATAGCTTCTTTATTGAATACAACTGATGCAATTACATTTGCGGTTTTTCGGCCTACTCCCGGTAATTTCTGTAATTCATCTACGTCGGAAGGAATAATTCCATTAAATTCACTAAGTAATTTTTTTGCCATTCCGACTAAGTGTTTTGCTTTATTATTGGGATATGATACACTCTTGATATATTCATATACGACTTCTGGGGTTGTCGCTGCTAATGCCTCAGGAGTGGGAAAATCCCGGAATAAAGGCGGAGTGATTATATTTACCCGTTTATCGGTGCATTGAGCAGATAATATAACGGCGATTAGTAATTGAAACGGATCTTTATAATGAAGTTCCGTTTCGGCAACGGGAACATTTTTTGAGAACCACTCGATAATTTTGTCGTAACGTTCTTGTTTTCTCATTTTATATTAAAATATAAAAGGTACAAAGTTAAAAGACTTTGTACCTTGTTTTGGAGTCATTATCGATTTTAATGAGCAGATTCGAATTCTTCCAAAAAACGCTGATCGTTTTCTGAAAACATTCGAAGGTCTTTTACTTGGTATTTTAAATTTGTAATGCGCTCTATTCCCATTCCAAGTGCATATCCGGTATAAATTTTGCTATCTATGCCACAGGATTCCAATACGTTCGGATCTACCATTCCGCAACCTAATATCTCAACCCATCCGGTATGTTTACAGAATGAACAACCTTTTCCTCCACATAAGTTACAAGATATGTCCATTTCTGCAGACGGTTCGGTAAAAGGAAAGTATGAAGGACGCAGACGAATCTTTGTGTCAGGACCGAACATTTCTTTTGCAAAAAACAACAATGCTTGTTTCAAATCTGCAAAAGAAACGTTTTTATCTACATAAAGGGCTTCTACTTGATGAAAGAAACAATGAGCTCTAGCGGAGATCGCTTCATTTCGATATACACGCCCCGGACAGATAATACGAATCGGTGGTTGAGAATGTTCCATTACCCGAGTCTGTACGGATGATGTGTGGGTACGAAGTAAAATATCCGGACTGCGTTGAATAAAGAACGTATCTTGCATGTCTCTTGCCGGATGATCTTCTGCAAAATTCAATGATGAAAATACATGCCAGTCATCTTCAATCTCAGGACCTTCCGCTATAGAAAAACCTAAACGTCCGAAAATTTCGCATATTTCGTTTTTTACAAGAGAAATCGGATGACGGGTACCTACGTTAATAGGGTAAGCTGTTCGCGTGAGATCTATCAAGTTGTTTTCTTGAGAATTGCTATCAAGGTTTTCTTTTAATTCATTAATACGATTGAGAGCTTTCTCTTTCAGTTCGTTCAGAAGTTTGCCGACTTCTTTTTTGTTTTCAGCGGCAACATTCCTAAAATCATTAAAAAGAAGAGATATTTCTCCTTTTTTACTTAAATATTTTATACGTAAAGCCTCTATTTCGTCTGCCTTAGATGCTTTTAATGCGTCTATTTCTGCTTTAAGTCGGTTTATTTTGTCAATCATGATTTTGCTATTTTCCTGTTTTAGCTGCAAATTTAATAATTAATAGTGACTTGAAAAGTCGTTTGGGAGGTAAATATTTTATAAATCAAAAAAAACAGTTACGTTTGTACATTGCATTTCGAAATTCGGTTATATGGATTTATCAGAAATAACGCTTCATGTGAAGCAATTTATCGATTCAAGAATACATCTTGATAAAACTATGCCTGTTCTTATCGGCCTTAGCGGAGGAGCAGATTCTGTTGCTTTATCAGATATTTTGGTTACATTGGGTTATCGATGTATTGCTTGTCATTGTAATTTCCAGTTACGGGGAAAAGAAGCAGAGAGAGATATGTTGTTTGCCAAAGATATGGCGTTGATGTTGAAAATTCCTTTTCGTAGTGTACGTTTCGATACAGAAATGTACGCTTCCCAAAAACATATATCTATCGAAATGGCTTGTCGTGAGTTGCGTTATGAATGGTTTGAGGAACAGCGTAGAAAAATCGGTGCCAGAGCAATAGCTATTGCTCATCATAGGGATGATTCGGTCGAAACTGTTCTTTTAAATTTAATTAGAGGTACGGGAATATCCGGACTTACGGGAATTCATCCTGTTAACGGGTATATTGTGAGACCGTTGTTGTGTTTAAGCCGTAAAGATATTGAGTCATATTTGTCGTTGCGTGAATTACCTTATGTTACGGATCGGACAAATAAAGAAGATATTTATGTGCGGAACAAGATTCGTTTACAAGTTTTACCTTTATTGGAAAGTATAAATCCGTCTGTTTATGAAACGATAGAACGTACGGCTTCAAATTTATATGAAACAGAACAGTTGTATCGCTCTGCCATAAGTTCATTTATAGACAAAATAACGGAACAGAAAGATGATGAATTGTATATTGATATTTCAAAGTTACTTGATTCTCCAGCTCCTCGTACGTTATTATTTGAAATTTTGAAACCTTTTGGATTTTTACCTATTCAATTAAACGAAGTTTTGAAAATGGCTTCTGGTATATCGGGAAAATATATTTTATCGGGAACTCATATTTTGTTAAAAGATCGAGACCTCTTTATTGTAAAAGAAAAAACGGTTTATAAAGATGATGTTACTGTTATTTCTGAAAATGTTTTGGAAATATCTTATCCGGTAAGATTGAAAATTTTCCGAGTAAATAGGACTTCTGAATATAAAATCCCCCGAGATACGAACGTTGCTGTATTTGATGCGGATAAGATAAAATTTCCGTTAACGGTCAGGCATTGGAAAGAAGGAGATCGATTTATTCCGTTCGGAATGAAAGGTAGCCGTAAACTGAGTGATTATTTCAGAGATAAAAAATTTACATTATATCAGAAACAAGAAGCTTATGTTTTGCTTTCAAAAGATGAAATTATTTGGATAATAGGGGAAAGAACTTCCGATAAATTCAGAGTTGATGGAAAAACTACTCGTGTTTTGGAAATAAAATGTGAAAAATAATTAATACAAAAACTTATTGTTAACCTTTTTTGTTGTATTTCCAAAAACAAGTGTACATTTGTAGCGAAATAAAAGAGAGAAATACTCTCTCTATCTCAAATTATTTCCGAACAAATTCCAATTAATATTATTTTATTATAGTTTTTGCCTTACTTTTTTGAGGCGAATAATTTTGATTAATGTAGTTAACTCTATCACACCAATATAGATTCATGTATAACATTCTGGAACTGAAAGATAAGTCTTTGGAAGACTTGAAAGTAATAGCCCAAGAAATGGGTATAAAAAAAATTGATGCTTCTGAAAAAGATGATTTAGTATATAAAATATTAGATCAGCAAGCAATCGATATAGCAGGTAAAAAAGTAGCGGCTCAAGCAGAAACAAATGCTGCGAAGAAAAAAAAGTCAACAACTAAGGCTGCAAAGTCTAAAACCCCTGTCAAAAAAACAGAGACAGAAACGATTGTAGCGGTAACGGTCTCTGCAGAACAAGAACCTATCGTAGAAAAAAAGACGACGAAAGGACGTAAACCAAAAGCTGAGAAAACAGTTGAGACTACTGTCGAAAATAATAAGTCGGATGTTTCAGAACCAGTTGCGGTAGAAGAAACAATACAAAAAGAACCTGAACCTCTCAAAACGAAAAAAGCGAAATTTTCACATCCGGCTTTGAAAGAGCAGGTGGAACTGCCTGTCCCCGAAAATGATGAAGTCGCAGTTATAGAGAAAACTGCTGAAACGGAAAGCATTGAGAAACCTAAGGTACGGAAAGTTTTTAAGAAAGAGACGTCCGAGCAACAGCAAGAAAATGTTTTGAAAGATGAGAAAAAAGAACCTGCTTCTGAAATTTTAAAACTTACAGACAAACCGGCAGCAGCAGCTCCGGTAAAGGAAAAAATTCAGTATGAGATGCCTCTACCGGTGCAATCCGAAACTCATTTGGAAACATTTTTCCCTCGAAGCGAACGGCAACGTTTTGTACCGCGCAATCAACAACAACGCTACTCAAATAATAATTTAAATAATCAGAATAAAGACATACAGCAAACTGTGCAGCAGCCTGAACGTGTTAATAACGAAACTAAGGTTGCAGAAAAGCCCTATGAATTTGAAGGTATACTTACAGGAAACGGAGTCCTTGAAATGATGCCTGACGGCTACGGCTTTTTGCGCTCTTCTGATTATAATTATCTGACATCTCCCGATGATATATATGTTTCTCAATCCCAAATTAAGCTTTTTGGCTTGAAAACAGGGGATGTGGTAGAAGGACCGATTCGCCCGCCGAAAGAAGGAGAAAAATATTTTCCATTGGTTAAAGTTGAAAAAATTAATGGACGTACTCCGGAATATGTTCGTGATCGAGTACCGTTTGATCATTTGACACCTTTGTTCCCTGAAGAAAAATTTAAGCTGACCACCGGTCGAGCAAATGATATTTCAGCAAGAGTCGTAGATATGTTCTCTCCGATAGGTAAGGGTCAACGCGGGTTAATTGTCGCTCAGCCGAAAACAGGAAAGACCATGCTTCTGAAAGACATTGCCAATGCTATTGCCGAAAATCATCCGGAAGTGTTTATGATTATACTGTTGATCGATGAACGTCCTGAAGAAGTGACCGATATGGCTCGTAGTGTAAAAGCAGAAGTAATATCATCGACATTTGATGAACCGGCAGAGAGACATGTAAAAGTCGCTAGTATAGTCTTAGAAAAAGCGAAACGGATGGTAGAGTGTGGCCATGATGTCGTTATTCTTTTAGACTCTATTACTCGTCTCGCTCGTGCTTATAATACAGTCTCTCCTGCGTCCGGGAAAGTTCTCTCCGGTGGTGTGGATGCAAATGCGCTACATAAGCCGAAAAGATTTTTCGGAGCAGCCCGTAACATAGAGAACGGGGGAAGCCTCACGATTATAGCGACAGCTCTTACCGATACCGGCTCTAAAATGGATGATGTGATTTTTGAAGAGTTTAAAGGAACAGGGAATATGGAGTTACAGTTAGATCGTAAGCTCTCTAATAAGCGGATTTTCCCTGCCGTCGATATTACAGCTTCGAGTACTCGTAGAGATGATTTGCTTCTCGATAAAGATACATTGAATAGGATGTGGATATTAAGAAAATATTTGTCGGATATGAATTCTATAGAAGCGATGGAATTCATTAAGGACAGAATGGAAAAGACATCTTCGAATGAAGAATTATTATTGTCTATGAATGACTGATGTATTTTCTGTAAAAAAATAAGAAGTGACCTGTGTTGTTTGTTTTTCACAGGTCATTTTTATATCCTTAGGAAGGATAAAAATGCATATCTGCCTGAATGACAGAGTAAAGCAGAAAATAAGAAAGTTGTCAGTAACGATTTAGCGATCATGTAACTGCGTTGAACTGTTGCGCTTTACAACTCGTCGAACAACTTTATGCAAGTGTAGTGAATACCCCGGAAACTACAAAATAAACAATCTGAATTTTGTAGAAAATGCGGACAGAATTTTTTTGTCCGTATTATTCATCGTTGCTGTTTCATTTATAACCAAGAAACTTTTTACAGGAGGAGCAAGCCGACTGCTTCAAATAGGAGTTTCGACAATCAGTGTATCGTATTCATCGATATTTTCGACTTGTGTAACCAATGCCGGACGAATATCATTATCCAATTCTTGCCGGGCACGTGCTGTAACTTCATTATATACCGAAGAATAAGGTTCTTCGACTTCTATTTCTACAATATCGCAGCCCGTCAGTTCTTAAATAGAATTTGCTACGGCACGAGTATTTCCACTCCACGAGAAATAGACAATCAACGTTTTGCCTGCTTCCGTTGTTGGGCGGTCAAGCATCGGTATTTCTTCTGCTGATGTTCCGCTACTGCATGATACGATGCAGAATAATAAAGCCGTAAATAAATAATTAAACATTTTCATACTTGTAATTCTTAGTCTAATTTCTTTTCGTATAGCCACTTTGATAATAAATCCGCCACTTCAATATTATTCAAGTCCGACATAGGGAAATGCGTGTTGCCGTGCAATCCTATTTCCGGCAGATGTATAACCGTCACATCACCGCCCAACTCATTGAGCATCTTCGCCCATTGGCGCATCAAATGCAGACGGCGTGTCCATTCGTACAGTTCCGGTCGTTCGTCCGTTTCAGGCAGATTGTCGCTATAATAGACGATAATCGGAATTTCTGTGTACTTCATAAAGTCGGACATCGGGACTTCTGTTCCTTCCGTTTTCTTCGATAAGGTCAGTATCTTTCCTTCCTCGGGTACTTGTCCTTCCGGGAATGGAATATCACCACCCGGCTCGTAGGAAACAATCGCCTTAATATTGTCGGTTTTAAGCAACGTGCGCCAACCTACCGGACCGCCTTGCGAGTGAGTGACGAATATCGCCGGACCTATCTTGTCGAACAAAGCGGCGTAGGCATCGGAATAGACCTCGAAATCCACGGTGCCAATGTTGGGTGTCATTTGGCGGAAAAACTGGTCAAGGGCTTCCTTGCTGCGGCTGAATTGCACACCCTCGAAATAATCGGGATATATCCCCACACGAAAACGGTTGAACCACTCTTCTTCATCAAAGGCAGGAGAGATTGTAACGGTTTCCGTACCACGTCCTGCATTACCACGCCGAGGTTGGTCAACAAGGTAGGTGGAAAAGCCACGCCGCAAGAAGATATTCTGAAATCCCTCCCGTCCGTCCGGTGTGGTTTCCCACGTTTTGGAGAACTGACCTACACCGTGTGCAAAAACAAGTGGGTATTTCCGTGCATCAACAGGCTTTTGATAGAATACATAGGCATGGTCGCCGTGATAGTTACGCCCCAATGAATCGGTCAATACCGTGCCGCCTACGGCGAAACTGCCTTGTTCGGCTATTTGCAAGACATTTCCGTTGTGGGTGTTGCAACTTGATAATAAAGCAACGACAGCCATATAGAAGATTATCTTTCTCATGCGTTATTTCTGTATTTTCGATTCCTGCAAGGCATCGTAACGGCTACCGACAACCGGAATTGCGGCTACCGCCTTTTCCAATTCTGTCATTTCTTCTGCCGAGAACACAATATCGCAAGCCCGCAGGTTTTCTTCCAAATGCGAGAGTTTGGTTGTACCGGGAATAGGGACTATAAACGGTTCTTGTTCATCAGCCAGGCCAAAGCAACCTGTGCCGGGGTAATGCCTCTTGTACGGCCGAAAGCGTTCAGCACTTCCACGATGCGATAGTTGGCACGAATGGCTTCAGGCTGGAAACGTGGCAGGGTTTGTCGGTTGTCATTGGTAGTGTCGAATTGCGTGTATTCGTTAATCATACCACCGAGAAAACCTCTGTTCAGCGGACTATAAGGCACGAAACCGATACCCAATTCCTCGCAAAGAGCCAGTACGCCATTTTCTTCGACCACACGGGGCATGAAATGATATTCGCTTTGGATAGCTGTAACAGGACAGAACTTGTGCGCACGGCGGATTGTTTCCGTATTGACTTCGCACATTCCCCAATGCAGGATTTTACCCTCTTTGATAAGCTTACCGCACGTTTTCGCCACTATTTCGATAGGCATGTTCGGGTCTATGCGGTGTTGGTAGAACATACCGAGTGTTTCCACTCCGAGATTGCGCAGGGAGTTTTCGCACACACGGCGAATGTTTGCAGGGGTACTGTCTTCTTCGGTTTTTACTTGTACGCCGTTCACGAACTTATGCCCGAATTTCGATGATACAAATACCCGGTCGGTATAGCCTTTCAGGGCTTCACCAACCAACTTTTCATTGATATGATAGCCATAGCTTTCTGCCGTATCGAAAAGGGTGACACCACGTTCCACGGCTTCACGAACTAACGCTATTTCCTTATCCTTACTTGGATATTGGCTGCGGTTGTGGTTCAGTCCCATGCAACCATATCCCATTGCGGATACGGTAAATGCCGCATTGCCACTGCCCAATGTACGTTGCGTTCGGACAGCCGCCATACTTGCCGGAATGATTGTTGCCGAAGTAGATGACTTGCCTGCAATAGTTTTCTTCGCTGCCGTTACTTTCTCCAATGTGGGTGTGACACAGATTGCCGTACCAGCCAATACCGTCCGTTTCAGAAGACTACGGCGGCTCATTTCGTTGTTCTGTTCCGTTTTCATATCTATTACATTTTTTATTTATTAATATTAGTCATCTCCAAGGATTCCATAAAGAAGTCCGTCAGTTTGTCAAAGGGAATTTTGTCCGTTTGATCGTATAAGTCCACATGGCTGGCATTGGGAACAATATACAACTCTTTCGGCTCGTCAGCCTGTTTGTAAGCATCTTCGCTGAAATAACGTGAATGGGCGTTTTCGCCGGCTATAAACAATACCGGGCGAGGCGAAATATCTTTGATTTGAGCAAAAGGATAGAAATTGGTCAGTGCCGCCATGCTTGTAAAGCGTGTACCGAGATAGCGGGGATGCAGTCCGCGCTTGGGATTGCAGTAGTAGTCGTAGAACTCTTTTTGCACTTCATTGGCATTATCCGGCAGTTGTTCAGGTGTACCGAAACGGATGCGTGGTTCTTCACCTTCCGCTTCACGCCAACGCTGTCGGGCAACTTCGGAAAACATCGCCTTGCGTTGCTCATCGGTCATTGCATCGCCCAACCCATTACGTGTGGCACGTCCCATATCGTACATGCTTACCGTAGCTAATGCACGGATACGAGGGTCTATGGATGCAGTGCATACGGAAAAGCCGCCGCTTCCGCAAATTCCTATTACACCGATACGTTCCCTATCGACAAATGGCTGTATGCCGAGCCAATCTACCGAAGCACTGAAATCTTCCACCAAGGCATCGGGCGATACCGTATGGCGGGGCACACCGCCGCTTTCTCCTTGATAGGACGCATCGAAAGCCAGTGTGACAAAACCATGTTTAGCCATTTCCTGTGCGTACAATCCGGCACACTGTTCTTTTACTGCTCCAAACGGATGCCCGATAATCAGAGTTGGGTATTTGATATTTATATCCGTATCTGTCGGCATATAAAGGTCGGCTGCCAGCATAATGTCATAGCGGTTTTTGTAGAATACTTTTCTTACCGTTACTTTATCGTCTGCTATGAATGTCTTTGGAGGTTCCGGTTTCCATTCGGAAGCACGGACAAGCGTAACGATTTCATCGACCTGCGTATCTGTCAGACCATTGTATTTTCCATGAGCGATATGTACTTTTAACTCGTTTTCTACACCCTCCATTGCGGCAAGCATGGCGATAGTTGCCAATTCCCTTGTCTTCCAATCCAGATTATCACGTCCGAAAATATCGCCAAAAAGATGTGCTTTGAGGTATTGGTCGATTGCCGGAGCAAAAGCCAATACCGCACCCTGCGCGTCCCGTCCGAACAGTTTGCGTTGATTGGCAGCCCCGTATTCCACACTTCTGCTTACTTCTTGCAAGGTCGGCAATGCTCCTTCGGCATCGTTGATGCCCCGTGCCTTGCGTTCTTGCAATACACCTATAAATGTGTTTAATGCACCCATGCTACGGGGAAAAACGCAATAGGCATAGAGTTGAACAAGCACTTCCTTTATTTCATTTACAGATAGTCCGGCATCCAGTCCGGCAGTCAGAGCCGTAGTCAGTCCCGGCTTATCTCCCTTTGCTGCGCTGCCACTGATAGCGGCGATTTGTCTTTCTTTCAGATTCAACATACTTTCTTTATTTTGGGCATAATTGCTGCTTATGCAGAATAAAGCACAAGCGATACATACCAATAACTTTTTCATATCCGTTGTGTTTTAATAAATTATGGTACAAAGGTAGGGGGAATAATCAACCTGTAATGTATCAATTTTGCGGATAGAAAAACCAATTTTATAGGTCGGGTGTGTAACGCAGGCTGTTATCTATATATCTATAAAATTGGTCATATTTCAGATAAAATTAAAACATATAATGTTATCAGAACGGCTTATCTTTGCTGGGAAAGAAGTAATTTTGTATTCAGTAAATGATAGGTTATGAATGAAATAACAAAACTCGATACAGTGCAGCACTATTGTGACCTTTTCGGTATTGAAGCGTTACATCCGCTGATAAGTATCGTTGATTGTGACAAGATGCCCCCCATTCGTCATGGACGAAGACTCTACAATCTCTATGCGATCTTGCTGAAAGATACGGATTGTGGAACTATGAGTTACGGAAGAAGCATATACGATTATGAAAAGGGAACTGTTCTTTTTGCAGCTCCGGGACAAGTCATGGGTGCTGATGATGACGGCAAACTTCATCAACCGGCAGGTTGGGCATTGGTATTCCACCCCGAACTGTTACGGGGAACTCCGTTGGCAAGCATGATGAAAGATTATACCTATTTCTCATACAATGCCAACGAAGCTCTGCATCTGTCGGAACACGAACGCCGGACGATTACGGAGTGTATGGAGAAGATACAGATCGAATTGCAATATCCCATTGACAAGCACAGCAAATCGCTGATTGTGGATAATATCAAACTATTGCTTGACTACTGCATCCGTTTTTATGACCGTTAGTTCATCACCCGTGAAAATGCCAATAAAGATATTCTGATACGTTTTGAGAATCTGGTGGATGATTATTTAGCATCGAATATTTCTGCCGAAAAGGGTATGCTTTCCGTGCAATATTGCGCTGACAAGCTCTGCCTTTCTGCCAGTTATTTAGGTGATTTGTTGAAAAAGGAAACCGGAGTATCTGCATTGAAGCATATCCAGCAAAAGATGCTCGATGTGGCAAAAGAACGGGTATTTGATACATCAAGATCTATCAGCGAGATTGCATACGAATTAGGTTTTCAATATCCACAGCATTTCAGCCGTTGGTTCAAGAAAATGACAGGATGTACGCCGAATGAATATAGAACAGCAAATTAGTTTTGCTTCTTGTTTCGTGAATGATTGATCAGCAAAACACCGGATAAACAAGTATAGCTGCAATCGGTGCGTCCCAGCTAAAAATATCTTGCCCAATCAAAATCACAACGATAGAAACTATAATTGGTTGTAGATTGATGTAAATGCTGGCAATGGTGGGTTGTATGCGTTTAAGTGCAACAGGATATAATAGATTATTGAGTACTGTTGCGAACAATAATACAAATCCAAGTTGAAACAACGGCTGTAATCGAAATGCGGACGGATTAAATGATTGCATTTGCAGATCATTTATACAGAACGGGATTACAAATAGTGCGGCAAACAGAAACATCCATTTTTGAAGTGTGACAGGAGAATATTTTACTGCGACTTTTCGTATAATGATTAAATAAAAACCAAGCATAACAGTATTAGTAATAGCAAAAATAGTTCCCAACAAAACTCTTATTGTTTTTTTATTGGTAACTTCTCTTAAAAATAATACAGAAAGAAGCATGACTACAATAGGATTTTAGAGCTACAATAAGTGCAAAATTATAATTCAACCTCCACGCAAAAGAAAGATAGGTACAAGCACCGAAATGCCACCAAGAGCAATAATCGCCAAATCTTTAGTATTGACTTTTTCTCTTTTTGAAAAAAGACCGATTATCCAAAACATCAAAGTAGCAAACAAAATACGTGAAACGACAAGTTCAATCAGCGTTAATCACCTTGTCAGGAGAGATTTGCCGATAGGTACATTAAATGTCTTCTTTGATGCCACGTGACGTTCTTTTCGATACCGCACTTCTTCGCTATTGCCTTGATGCTGTTTTTGCAGTTGACGTAGCACGGAACGGGCAGTAACTTATTCCTTTCGGCCATGCTGTCGTATTTCTCAATGATATGTTTGGCGACATCTAATAACCAGATATTGGTTTCGATACCCGTTTTCTGTCGGTTCGTATCAATCCACAGATGACCGTCGAACGAGGTGCGCAGGTTGGCTTTCGTCAGGTTCGCCATATCCGTCCACTCAATCCCGTAAAGGTGCAGAAAATGAATAGGTTGCGGATCGGTTCATAGCTTTTCTTTTTGAATGTGCGGTTGATCAGTAGTTTGATTTTCTCTTTGGTCAGAAAGCTCCGTTTGGTCTCCTCCTTCGTGATACTTGTATGCGAAGAACGGGTCGCGCTGCAGCAAGCTGTTATTGACGGCTATGAAGATAATCTTCCGCAGCAGTATCATGTACGACTACACTGTGTTGTTGCAGTGGTTCTTTTCGATTTTGAGGAACAGCTCGAAATCGGTGATGAACGCAGGCTTTTGAGCTTGTCCACTTGTTTCTTGTAATTCTCGTTGTGTTGCCGAATACCGCTAGCAGCTTTTCGTGGTTCATACTCAAACCTAAATAGGTGTTGCGCATTTTTTCGGCGGCGACATAGTTATCTTGGGCGGCGATCTCGAAAAAAGTAATGGAATAGTAACGCAACGCCGGTTTCAATTGGCTTTGAGAGGGAGGGCGTGTGGCTTCATACTTGTAGTCAAAATTTTCTCTAAATCCTTTATTTTCAACCTTCTTGCTCTTATCTGCCCTATTTCTCGTTTTTTATCGCTATCTTTGAGCATGATGAGAAAAAAATATTCATATTTTATTGTGTTGTCTATGATTTTATTGAGTAGTTGCCATACAATAAACCGGACGACAACTACTTCCGATTTGTCTATATTCAAATCGTTGGGGGTAGAACTTAATAGGAATGATTTTATTCCACTATACAAAGAAGCGGCTTCATGGATAGGAACACCGTATAAATATAGTGGAAATACGCGTTCAGGGGTTGATTGTTCAGGCCTTACTTGTATTATTTATCGTACGGTTTATGGTATCTTGTTAGACCGATCATCCGAAAATATTTATAAAAATTGTACTCATATTTCTAAGAAGCACTTGAAAGAAGGTGATTTGGTCTTTTTCTCTACAGGAAAAAAACAAAAGATAAATCATGTTGGTATTTATTTGAAAAATGGATATTTTATTCACTCTTCAACATCTAAAGGTGTTGTGATCAGTCACTTGAAAGAGTCCTATTATGCCGATAATTGGAAGGGTGGAGGAAGAATAAAAAAATAATGTCCATCTTTTTGAAGAGAGACATTATCTTTTAAATCGGTTTTCGTACTTACGTTTCGCAAGTTTATTATGTCCTTTAAATTATTTAAGTTTATAATAATTGACCAGTTCTGTTATACCATAAATAATTGCACATATACCGAACATGATCAAGATCGCATCTTGAGTTTCGAAAGGATTCAAGACGGTTATAATTCCGGCAATAAGAATTAATATAGGGGTGATATAATAGTATAAACTTATCGGGATGTTACGTTGTATATTAACCAATGATATAATTTGAGTTATGCCTCCTAAAACGAGAAGGAATCCGAGACAGTACATAAAAAATGCCGTGAAAAATTCCGGAATCAATGCCATACATAAGCCTAATAATATACTACCGGTACTTTCTATCAAAATATAAGAAGGTAATTTCATCCCTTCCTTAGACTTGCGTATCCAATAATTGATTAATGTGACAATTCCCGGTATGATAAAAAGGATACCGATAATTATGATAATCATGTTCGGGGCAAGTCTCGGCCATTTGATTAGTACGATTCCTATTATGATAGCAACAATACTTCTGACAATTGTATTTTTTAATTTGTACATAGCTTGAATATCTTTTATTATTCAGACAAAGATAACATAAAATTTGTTCTATATTCTATTTGTTTTGGTCTAAAATAACAGATTTTTTAGTATTTAAAACCCTTGTTGGGAATTATAGTTTTTACAGATTGGATTTAAATGGTTACATTTGTATAGTAAATAGTATAATTTTTATCTATGGGCACTCGAAAACGTCTGTTGGCTATTATAAATCCGATATCAGGAACTCACTCAAAAGTAAATATTCCTGAAACTATAAAAGCGACATTGGATGACAGTATATTTGATATTCAGATCAAATTTACTGAATATGCCGGACATGCCACTATTTTGACGAAAGAGGCCGTAGCTGAAAAAACAGATTATGTACTTTCTGTAGGTGGAGACGGTACTTGTAATGAAATAGCAAAGGCTCTTATCCATTCCGATACGGCTTTAGGAATTATTCCTATCGGATCGGGTAACGGTTTGGCTCGTCATTTGGGAATTCCTATCGATGTCGTACGCGCATTAAAGATCGTCAATGAGAATAGAACTGTAGCTTTGGACTACTGCAAAGCTAATGATAAAGTATTTTTCTGTACTTGTGGTGTCGGTTTCGATGCTTGGGTAAGTATGAAGTTTGCGGAAGATAAGCATAGGGGAGGACTTACCTATTTGAGAAAAGCTGTTACTGAGTATATGAAATATAAAACCGAGACTTATCGTTTGGAAAGTAAAGACGGATCGGTTAAAGAAAAAGCATTTTTGATAGCATGTGGTAATGCTTCCCAATATGGAAATAACGCATATATTGCTCCACGTGCCAATATGCAGGATGGAAAGTTGGATGTTACGATCATACGACCTTTTACTCCGTTTGATATAGGGCCGTTAGCAGTTCAATTGTTTACTAAACTTATAGACCGGAATAGTAATATTAAAACATTCGAAACAGAGTCTATATCTATCATTCGGGAAAAACCGGGAATCATGCATATAGATGGAGAACCGATAATGATGGATGCCCGTATAGATGTGAGCTGTATTCCGGGGGGATTGAAAGCCCTTGTTCCTGAGGAGAATAATAAAAAATCACTGATAGAGCCTATACAATCTGTATTCTGGGATGTTGTCGATACGATAAAAACGGAGTTGAATATTTAATTCCGTTATAAGAGACCTTTTAAATAGCTTTGTAATCGTTGAAATTCGATTTCAAAATTGGGTGTAAATATTTGCTTCCCTATATTTTGTTCAATTTCGTCAATGCTCCAAAAACGACCGGTTTCTACTTCATCTTTATCGGGAACTATCAGTCCGTCATATATAGTGTAGTAAGAATATACCATTTCCTTTTCTATCTCAGATTCAAAGATATATGAAAACGAAAAAGTCGGAGAGAAGTCCGTAATGCCCAGTTCTTCCCGAGTCTCGCGAAACAAAGCGTCTTCAACACTCTCACCGTAATCAACGTGTCCTCCGACTGCCGTATCCCATTTTCCCGGTTGAATATCTTTGTTCATAGCTCTTTTCTGGAGGTATAAATTTCCGTATTTATTAAAAATTTGTAGATGAATTACCGGATGTAAGAGTTTACTTCCGTTATGACATTCTTTACGAGTCGCTTTCCCTATTGTATGGCCTTGTTCGTCTATTATCGGAAATAGTTCCGTAGAATTATTCTTCATTTCGTTCTGTATTATATTTTTCTACAACCTTTTGAAGTTCCTCAGTCGAAATATCCGGTGGGCAATCAGAAAAATTAATTCTGAATGTACAGCCGTTTTTCCAGTTAGAACATCCATATGCAGATTTGCCTTTCAATATTTTCCCTTGCTTGCATATTGGACAAGTTATTTCATTTATTTCCGATTCAAGTCTTTGATTCTTTATTTCTTTTTTCCCCGGATTCGCATTTTTGCTTTTCTTTTTCGTATCTGTTTTTTTTGTTTTATTCGTTTCTATTTTTTCCGTATCTTGAATAGTAATGCTTCTATTGACAGAATCATTTCTGACATGGTTAACGATTTGAGTAACCATTATTTTAAGTTCATCTAAAAAATTTCGGGCATTATATTCACTACGCTCTATTTTTCTTAGTTTATTTTCCCATATACCCGTCAATTCAGCTGATTTTAGCAGTTCGTCCTGTATTGTTTGTATCAATTCTATACCGGTGGATGTCGGAATGAGATTTTTACGCTCTTTTCGGATATAATTCCGTTTAAAAAGTGTCTCTATTATTGCAGCACGAGTGGATGGACGTCCTATGCCGTTTTCTTTCAGAGCATCGCGTAATTCATCGTCATCTACTAATTTCCCGGCAGTTTCCATTGCTCTCAGCAAGGTAGCTTCGGTATATAACTTGGGTGGCTGCGTCCATTTCTCTGTTAAAGATGGTTCATGCGGCCCGTTTTCTCCTTTTATAAAGTCAGGCAGAACTTTTTCTTCTTCATTTTCTTTTTCCGGGTCTTTATCTTTTTCGAAAACGGTCCTCCAGCCGGGTTCTATAACTTGTTTCCCTGTTGTTTTGAATTCGACATTATTGACTTTTCCCAAAACAGTTGTTGTTGCGATTTTACAATCCGGATAAAATACTGCGATAAAACGACGAGCAACTAAATCATATACCTTCCGTTCATTATCCGTAAGATTATTTGGTCGTACGTTTGTCGGGATAATTGCGTGATGATCTGTTACTTTTGAATTGTCAAAAACTTTTTTAGGTTTGGGCAGTTTTCCTTTTTGTAAAGGGATTATTAACGGTTCATAAATCGAATTAAAGGCTATGGCTTGCAGTATTCCGGGAACTTTAGGATAAATATCGTCACTTAAAAATGTGGTATCTACACGAGGATAGGTCGTTACTTTCTTTTCATACAAAGATTGTATCAATTTGAGTGTATCTTCTGCCGAAAATGCAAATTTCTTATTGCATTCTACTTGTAGAGATGTCAAATCAAAAAGTCGGGGAGGAGCTTCTTTCCCTTGTTTCTTGGAAACATCGGTTACTTCAAACGGGATTCCCAGAACTTCTTGCAAAAAAGACTCTCCTTCTTCTACCGTCTGAAAACGGCCTTTCGTAACAGAAAAGACGGTTTCTCTATATATTGTTTTGAGTTCCCAATAGGGTTGCGACACGAAATTATCAATTTCGAGCTGACGGTTGACGATCAAAGCTAAAGTAGGAGTCTGTACACGCCCTATTGATAAAACTTGTTTATTTTGGCCATATTTTAATGTATATAAACGGGTGGCGTTCATTCCCAATAGCCAGTCTCCGATAGCTCTTGATAATCCGGCTTCATATAAAGTATTGAAGTCTTCTTGTTTTTTCAGATTTTCAAAACCTTCCCGTATAGACTCTTCGGTAAGAGAGGATATCCATAGCCTATATACCGGACATTTGCAGCCGGCTTTTTGCATTACCCAACGTTGTATAAGTTCCCCTTCTTGTCCTGCATCACCGCAATTGATAACAGCCTCAGCTTTGGACATGAGAGTTTCGATAATACCGAATTGTTTCTCAATGCCTTTATCCTGAATCAGCTTTATACCGAATCGTTGAGGTATCATCGGAAGACTCCATAAAGACCACGATTTCCATTGTGGAGCATATTCGTGAGGCTCTTTCAATGTACAAAGATGACCGAATGTCCACGTAACCTGATATCCGTTCCCTTCATAATATCCGTCATGTCTGGTTTTTGCTCCTACGATGTCGGCAATTTCTTTTGCGACACTCGGTTTCTCGGCAATACAAACTTTCATTCGTTTACTGATTCGATTTTCTTTACAAATGTAAGATTTTAATTTTAATGCAGAAAAGAGCTTTCGTCGATAATCTTATATTATATTTGTAAATCATTTGATGAAGAATGATTATGCAAAGAATAAACTTCAAGAAATTTAATTCGGCCGGTTATTTTTGTTTAGGGGCATCAGCAGTTTATTGCCTGATATTTATCATTTATTCGTTTTATTGGTTGATTTCTCCTTATCCGAACGAATATCGGGAGTTTGCTAATATTGACATTACCCGTATGTTCCTCGAGGGAAAGAATCCGTATGATACGGTTAATATACCTCCTTTTTTTTATGTCTATGGATTTGTCGTGCCGTTATTGACATCTTGGTTATATTCCCTTATTAGTTTTATTCATATAGATATGTTGTTGTTTCAACGTCTTATCGCTTTATCCGGCACTATACTATGCGGTTGGATATCAGCAAAGGAGGTAAAAAATCAGACAAACTCGATTGTGTATGCCTTTCTTGCATTTTCGATAACTTTGATTGTCGGATGGAGCATGGGACTTTGTGTAGCCTTACCTAATACGTTAGGAGTTTTTGTTATGTTATTGACCTTATACAAAGCTAAAAGAATAAAAACTATCACAGATATTTGCGGGGTATCATTTCTAACCATATTGTCATTTTTTATAAAACAGTATTTTGTAATTGTCTGTGTGCCTGTATTTATATGGTTGTTATTCCGATCTAAAAAACAGGCTTTATATTATGTCTTGTTTTCGATTTTTTGCTTCATTTGTGCGGCAAGTTTTATAAACTATTTATATCCTGCTTTTTTTTCGATAGCCATTGTTCATCATTTAGCTATCGCATCACATAGTTTGTCTCATTTGATAAAGCAATTGGCTGTAACTGGATTGTTTTATTTTCCGTTGCTTTTACTTTTTTTGCTGGTAGTGTATAATCGGTATAAGAATATATCCGGGAAGATCATAATATCTTTTAATTTAGGGAAAGATCGGAATAGTCCATTAATAAAGTTGTCCGAAATGCCCGATATTTATGCTATATCCGTTTGTGTATATTTTATCGTTATACTTCGATTGGGAATGCATGAGGGAGCATATATGACTTATATCTACCAATTGTTTATACCGGTTTTAGCTATTTACACGCTATCTGGTATTGATATATTGAAAAAAGATAAATTAAAGAATGTTGTTCTTATAGGAACTGTTTTATTTTCGTTATACCATATCGGTCTTTTTATTAATATTCCGAGAGAGATGAATGATCGGGAAAAATCTGAATGGGAAAGTCTTTATAAGATTTTAGATGCAGACAAAACTAAAGGTGTACAGATATATTCCCCGTTATTAGCAAAATATGCGTGGGATAATCAACTCCCTGTTTGGAACAACGGACAGACGGAATATATTTCTACTTTACAAAATAGTAGTGTTATAAGTCATATTTTCCCGGAAGCGAATAAAATAGCGTTAAAGAATAGAGACTGGCAACTGCAACTCCATCAACAAATTTCGACTTTTCAAATACCTGTCATTATTACAGATAATCTTTCGTTTTTGACCTCTTCTTTTTTAAAACAGGCCGGATATTGCATAACAGACTCCGTTTCACTGAAAGCCGGAACTACTCCAAATTACACCGTTTATCGTTGGATACCGTGTCAGGTACGAAATTGATGTTGATTTCGTTCATGAATTGCTTTAAGAAAGGTTGTCCTATGTAGAATGTATATGTGTCGAATTCTTTCGATGTTAATTTCCTTTTCATTGTATTCAAACGAGGAATAAATTTTCTGGTATATAATAAATCGAGAGTGATTCCCAGATTCAGACCTAATTGACTCGTATATATGTCGTATGTTTTTTGTGTATTCAGTTTTTCTCTTATTAATATTTGTTCTGATGCGTATTTATGATTGAATTCATACATTCTGGATGCAAAATTTTTAAAGTTTACAGTATCGCTTAGGTTCTTTAAATTCATAGAAAAGACGATTAACTCTTTTTCTTCCGGAGTTAATTTTACTCCGATATTCGCAAAAGAATCGATGAGGTCTGAAGATGAAATCTTTCGAGTGGCAAGAAGAGGATTCGACAGCTCTAATCTGTTGATAAATAATTTGTAGTCGGCAGCGAGAAGAGAATTTTCGTTATTTAGGGGTAGAGTTTTAAGAAATTGATAATACTCTTGCGGAATTTCTTGATTTGGAAACTTACGAGTATGATAAGTCTCATAATCAAGCAGCATACGGGCATAGGCGTAATCTGAATTTAGTAAAGCTATTTCCGCAGTCTTGCTTGAGATATTATTTTTTTTCAACCACTCTTTTAGTTTTTCTCGTTGTTGATGATATTCTCTTGTATATTTTTCTTTGAAAAGGATAGGAGATAACGTTAATATATCTGTTGCTAACTCTTGTATATCATTATGAAATGATACACGGATATTCCTAAGCTCATAGTTCGTTTGAGCTAAGTTTCCGTAATATTTTACATAATTATCTTGTTTTTCTAGGTCTTCTATATTTCTAACAGGTGTAGTAAGACGATCCATTTCTGTCTCGACTAAGAGAGTATCTCCCGGTTCTATATAAAAATTGATATATCCTTTTGGGAAAAATAAAGTTTGTTGTACAGGGTAATATAGTTGTAATGTTGTTGTAAAGTTTCCAAGACTATCGATATTTACGGGAATTGTTCTCTGCTCTTTAGTTATTACGTTATCTAAATAAATCGATCCGTTTCCGAATCGAAGTCTTGGATGATAGCCGTTGATATGGCCTTTTAATACCGCAATATTCTTTTTTAAGATATTATTGAGTTTTACTGTATCTTGCTGTGAAATATTTTTATGAAATAATGCCGTTTGGATTGTATCTTTACCGGAAGATACAGAAGCGTCTTGTAAGTTTATATTGATGATTCGTATTGGGGAGTCTCCCGATCTTTCACATAAATCTATTGTTTTTATTTCTTTTGACAGAGCAGGGAAATCTATGCTGATATTGGCTTTTCCTTGTTCCGATACTTGAAATTTGCGATTAAAGTCAGTTCCGTCTATCTCGATAGCTTTCCACTCTTGCTTATCTGTCGGAGAGATAATATATAAGTCGGAATGAATGATCATCCATTGGCCGGGAATGTGATTGCACGTGGCATAAATACGAGTTAAATCATCTCTTATTTCTATGCTGTCTATGTTGAAAGTTGTCGTATTCCTCGCTTCAAAAGACGGTTTTCGAATAATTTTTGCTATACCGGGAACAAATTGGATAAATAAAAACAGAAGTGTAATAATGGTGATGCGCATAAAAACAATGTTAGTAATAAATAAAAGCTATTTATTACTAACAATAATATCTCATGATAGTTCATTCTAAGAGCTTGCCTAAATTTCGCTTGGGTCAGGATCTGAGAGTTTCTTTTGGGGAAATAGGCCGGAAGAAAATGCGAAGATGACCTGATAATATATTCTAACTGGCTATTAGACAGATTATTTTATTTTCTCAAATTGGTATATATGAATAATGTCTTTTACATCATTCCCTTTACGGGGACTTTTTAATATATCGGTAAATTTATATTTGTCGGAATATTTGCCGGCAATATGAGGATAGTCTTTTTCTCCCACCAACAAATATCCTTCTTCCGGTTGTTCTTTTTCAAATTCGACAACTCTGTTGTCATTATAAAAATTGATAATGAAGAAACGCATCATCGGAGCTCCGACATAAGAGTATATTTTCCCTTCAGGAATAAGCTCTTCTACTTGTTGTGCAAAAGGACGCATTGATTTGGCATTGAGTATTGTCGGTAAAATCGTGGCATCTAAAAGGATTTGCAACCAAAAGAATAGTGCTACTACCGAATATAGATAGCGGTTATTTAAAGATAATTCTCGTTTGTTCTTATATATTTGATAAAGAACTATTATTAAGATTATTACGCATCCGATACTGATGAAATCCCATGAGGAATGGAATGCGTCAATGTAGTAGATTATATCTTCTGGAAAGTTACCCGAGTTTGTCAGGTACGGTAATACCCATCCGGATTTAAGAACTATGAATATGATAAGTACCAGACCCGTCAAGATAGATAAGAATATGCCGAATGCTCTCCAAACTTTTTGATGTTTTTTTAGTAGGTAAAGCATATATTCTGCAAGAAAGAATGCAAGGAAAGGATAAATCGGCAATAAATATACAGACCGTTTACTTTTAGGAATACAATAGAAAACGAAAATTACCGCGAAGGCAAGAAATGTAAAAAGCCTTATGGGGTCTGTGTTCTTGACGGCAGATTTTAATTTGTTCCACCATGTCTTAACAGAAAGATTGGGGGAAGAATATTTTAGAGCAAAAAGAGAGAATAGTACTAATACCGACCAAGGAATAAAACCTGCAATAGTTGTATAAATGTAATAAATAATAGGTTGCTCATGGGATTCGTATGACATCTTGCCTAAAAATCTTCCGAAATTTTCTTCCATAACCAAATTTATAAATTCACTGCCACCTTGTTGATAAGCTAAATAATACCAAATAGCAGGTAATATGCATGATATTAAGGCTGTAATCAAAAGTTTATAGAAAAGCTTCCAGAAATTTTCGTTTCGTAGCAACAAATATGCTCCGGTAACGGCACACGGAAGAATAATTCCTACAGGCCCTTTGGTCAAGGTTGCAGCACCCATAAACAACGTTGCAATTAGAGGAATTCCTTTTAGATTTTTCTCTGTCCATTGATATAGTTGGAATAGTGCTAATATGATAAACAAGGCCAGTACCATATCAACACGAGAAGCCATAGCTGCCCGATGAATCTCAAATGCAGACAAGAATAGCAAAGAAGTCAAAAATGCAAGGTTGTTATTCGTCCTTTTGGCATAAAATAAGAATGTAAACAATGCAATAATAATTGCTGATAAAGCTGACGGAAATCTGGAGGTAAATTCTGTCACTTCTCCTGCCAAAAATGACGTTACGGCAATTGCCCAATGGAACATGGGTGGTTTGTAAGCCATATCTCCGCCATTATTTTCGGGTAATATCCAATTTCCACTATCTAACATTGAAACAGCAACAATGGCTTCTCGGGGTTCTCCTTTTGTATGAAAATCTGTCAGACCGATAAAAGGGATAAGAGTTAAAATACTGATTGTTATCAATAGTATTCCGAGTGTCGATTTAGAGTCAAGTTTCATGTTATATATTTTTATTTAAACTCTTATTGTTTAGTTTTAAATGTAATAAACTTATTCAATATATAATTGGATATTGTATAAACTATCATTGCCGGAATTTGAGCCCAGTTTGCATTGATTTTGCAATATTCAACTAATGTTCGAAAGCATACGAACTGGATTCCGTAACAGAGTACGAAAATAAGAAAAAAATAGATTGCTTCACGGATAATATTCCCTCCGTTTTTTCGGAACACCCATAATTTGTTCCAAAAAAAACTGTTGATAAGTCCCGCTATATAAGCGATAAGATTAGATATATACTCGTTTATATCTATCCAATTATACAATATGTAAAAAATCGCCAGAGATAATCCTGTATTTATGCATCCGACAATTGCAAATTTTATTAACTGGATAAATGTCTTATCTTTAAAAATGTTGGATTTGTATCGTTCCATGAAATTCTGCTAATTAGATTCATCATCATTCCCATGTAGAACAGGAAGTCCCCAGTGATATTTAACTGCAGCAAAACGTGTGAGTATAACACTTGCTGCGGCAATAGATTGGGTTATTTCGTCCGGCAGTTGCAAGGTATAGCACCCCCAATAAAATATTCCGCCAACAATGCAGGCTAACGCATAAATGTCTTTCCTAAAAATCAGAGGTTCTTCGTTGATGAGTATATCACGAATTATTCCACCGAAAGCACCGGTTATAGTACCCATAACTATTGCCACCCAAAACGGATATCCTACAGCTAATGATTTTTGAATACCAACAACGACAAACAGTGCCAGCCCGATAGAGTCGAAAACGAAAAATGTATTTTGCAGACGGATTAAAAATTTTCCGAAAACGATGACGGCGACAAGAGCAATACCTGTTACTGTCAGATAGATACTGTTCTGCATCCAGAAAGGGGGAAGGTTTAATAATAAATCACGTAAAGTTCCGCCTCCGATCGCTGTCACTAATCCTACGACATAGGCTCCGAACCAATCAAACTGTTTTGCGGAAGCTAAACGTATGCCGCTTATTGCAAAAGCCAATGTTCCAATGATTTCGATAATGGAAACGAATGTACTCCCCATGATTTTTGAGTTAGATCGTACAAAAATACAAAAAAAATGTTCTGTGAAAAGCTAAAACGGGAATAAGTGTCATAATTTATATTTTCCCGAAATAATTCAAATATGGAGTTTTCGTTTTAGGTAAAATGCTGTATCTTCGTTTGCTATTTTATAACTGTACGATGTATTTTAGTTTAAAGAAATATATATTGCTTTTCTTTTTTCTATTTTCTTTCTTAAGTATGGAAGCGACATCCCCTAAATACGAGATAAGAGGGGTTTGGTTGACTACTAATTGGGGCTTGGACTGGCCGAAAAAGATTATAAAAACGGAAAAGGATATAAAAAGGCAACAAGAAGAATTATGTTATTTGCTGGATCAAGTCCAAAAAATGAATATGAATGTCGTCTTTTTTCAGACTCGATTGCGGGGCGATGTTTTATATTCTTCTCGGTATGAACCATGGAGTTCTGTTCTTACGGGTATATCGGGAAAAAATCCCGGATATGATCCTCTCCGTTTTGTTGTCGAAGAATGTCATAGAAGAGGACTTCAATGTCATGCTTGGCTTGTTTGCATGCCATTGGGGACTTCCCGTCAAATAAAAAATCAAGGTAAAAGTTCTGTGGTATCAAAATATCCGGATATGTGTAAATATTGGGACAGAGAATGGTATCTTGATCCCGGAAATCCGAAGACTGCTTTATACCTTGCATCTATTGCCGGAGAGATTGTCTCGAATTATGATGTGGATGGAATACATCTCGATTATATTCGGTATCCTGATAAAGCCGGTTTTCCTGATAGGAAGACATATCTGAAGTACGGTTCTTCCGATAAGACTTTGAATCAGTGGCGTAGAGAGAATATCAATAAAATCGTATATACGGTTTATGATTCTATAAAGAAAATCGATCCGGCAGTGAAATTAAGCAGTGCTGTCATCGGAAAATATAATACGCTTCCGGTATTTTTTTCTTTAGGGTGGAGCGGAATAGAGAGTGTTCATCAAGACCCGGTAGAATGGCTGAAACAGAATAAGCATGACTTTATTGTTCCGATGATGTATTTTTCCGAGCGTTCTTTTTATCCTTTTTTGATAGATTGGGTAAAACATTGTGCGGGACATCCGATAGTTTCCGGATTAGGAGCATATAGGCTTTGTGTGAATGATGGAGATTGGCGACTGCAAGATTTTATGCGTCAAGTTTATGACGGTCGCAGGTATGGTGCAGGGGGACAAACTTACTATCGTTTAGAAAATTTGATAAATAACGAGAAGTTTGTATATACAGCAATTTTACAAGCATATCGCTATCCGGCATTATATCCTCCGATGAATTATATGGGGAAAACATTGCCTTGTGCGCCTGACTCTTTGTGTGTAGAATATAAAACGCTATCGACTTTTCTATATTGGGATTCTGTAACAAATGTGCGGGAATATGTTTTATACGGAAGTGATAGTTATCCGGTAAATACAAATGATCCGGCAAATATTATTGCTTCAGGAATACGTGGATGCTCTTTTGAAACTTCTCTGAAAAAACGTTTTTATGCAGTGACGGCTGTAGATATGTATCATCAGGAGAGTATTCCTGTGCAAATGTCGGTTACTGAGATTTATTATAAAGGTGCAGATAATGAAGTCGTTTTGTCGAATACATTGAAAAACTTTGATAGAATTGCTATTTTTAATATTTTTGGAAAAAAGATCTATGAAGGAAAGTTTAAAATTTCAATAAAAACAGATGGCCTATTTTCAGGCGTTTATCGAGTCGAACTATATAATAATCGAGGTAAGGAAGAAAAAATATTAATTGTCAACTGAAAAATAATATGATGTATCCATTAAAATTTGAAGTTATCCTCAAAAGTATTTTATGGGGAGGAAGTGAGATTTGCAAGTTTAAAAATTTAAGCACAAAGCTTGATGGAATCGGTGAGAGTTGGGAAATTTCTCAAGTAAAGGACAATGTCTCAGTTATTGCAAATGGAGAGTATAAAGGAAAAAATCTGACAGAACTTATACAAGAAAAAGGCGCTGAATTACTCGGTCAGCATGTTTTGGATAGGTTTGGAGATAAATTTCCTTTATTGATTAAGTTTATCGATGCTAGGGATAATTTGTCGATTCAGGTTCATCCGAATGATAAGTTGGCTAAAGAGCGCCATAATTCATTTGGTAAAACAGAAATGTGGTATGTTATTTCTGCACAAGAAGGAGCTGGGTTGTATTCAGGTTTTTCTAAGCAAATTACTCCGGATGAATATGTCGAACGGGTAGAAAATAATACGATTATGGATGTCCTTCAATTCCATCCGGTTAAGAGTGGAGACGTATTTTTCTTGCCTGCAGGAAGAATTCATGCGATCGGGAAGGGGATATTTATTGCTGAGATACAGCAAACTTCTGATATTACATACCGGATTTATGATTATAATCGAAAAGATGCCAATGGAAAAGGGCGAGAATTGCATACGGCCTTAGCAAAAGATGCGATTGATTATAAAATGTATTCTGATCTGAAAACAGAATATACTCATCAAGAAAATGAACCGGTATTGTTGGCCAATTGTCCTTATTTTACAACGAATTTGTTGGAGATAAATAGTGAAAAGACTGTAAAAAGAGAAATTGCAGATAAGGATTCTTTCGTTATTTATATTTGTATGGAAGGAGAGGCTGTTATGGTTGATAATAACGGATGTAAGACAGAGCTCCATCGGGGAGAGACGGTTTTAGTTCCAGCATCCACAAGCTTCATAGATTTATCGACGACACAATCGGTTAAGTTGTTGGAATGTTATATTCCTCGATAATAATAGAATTCCTTATAAAAGAGATTGATTAGTATTGTAGTGGAAGATTCTTTTGTTATAATGAACAAGATCTTCCGCTATTTGTTTATTTACAAAAAATGTATGATATGAATAGGTATGTTATAATTATTTTTGTTTTGATATTAGGCTTTTCTTTGGATGCCTGCAAACATACAAAACAAAAAAGTCCTGTCGTCCAGGAGTCGTCTGTATCTGAAGATTCTGTAAAGTATATTTATGAGGGTATTTTGCCTGCAGCCGATGCTGCCGGAATACGTTACACGTTGACGATTTCAGCTCCTCGAAATAGCGGAGACGGTACATTTGTCCTACAACAAGCTTATTTGGGAACAGGGGAAAAAGATACAATATTTACAACTACGGGAAGACGTTATACCCATAGGGGAGACGCAAATGATATAAACGCAACAGTCTGGCAATTGAAATCTGATAATGGAAATGAGATATTCAATTTCTTGTATGAGAATGACTCGACTTTGATATTATTAAATGAGGATTTTGAAAAAAGTGATTCTGAATTAAATTATTCTCTTCGCTTAGTTAAATAGTAAAAAGCCAGTTCGAAAAAGGACTGGCTTTTTTATTGTCTTTCTCTAATTCTATTAGAGTAAATGTTGTATTTTGGAATAAACAATCGAATAAATCTGTTGTTTCTGTTCTCGATTTACAGTTTATTTTAGAATATTTTCTATTTCGCATAATTCGTCAGGAGTAAACTCCGCGTTATCTAGGGCTTTTAGATTATCTTTTAATTGAGTTACTGAGCTTGCCCCGATGATGACACTGGTTACCCGATTGTCTTTTAATAGCCATGCTAATGCCATTTCTGCGAGAGTTTGTCCTCTTTGTTCCGCTAAATCGTTTAGCAATTTTATTTTAGCAATTTTATCTTCTGTAACTTGATCTGATCGTAAATGTCCGGTAGATTTTGCCGCTCTTGAATTTTCAGGAATCCCATGTAGATATTTATTTGTCAGTAGACCTTGAGCTAATGGCGAAAATGCGATCATGCCTACTCCGTTTTCATCTAAGAGTTGTAGCAGCTCGGGTTCTACCCATCTATCGAACATCGAATACCGGGCTTGATGTATCAGACATGGTACTTTCATTTCTTTAAGAACAGATATGGCTGTTCGGGTTTGCTCTGCATTATAATTCGAAATGCCTACATATAGGGCTTTCCCTTGATGCACCATGTCAGCTAAGGCACACATAGTTTCTTCTATCGGAGTTTCCGGATCAGGGCGATGAGAATAAAATATATCGACGTAATCGATTCCCATTCTTTTCAAGCTTTGATCCAGACTTGCCATCAAATATTTACGGCTTCCCCAATTTCCATAAGGTCCTGGCCACATATCATATCCGGCTTTGGAAGAGATAATCAGTTCGTCTCTATACAATCCTAATCCTTTTTTTAATATTTGTCCGAAATTTTCTTCTGCCGAACCGTATGTAGGGCCATAATTATTTGCCAGATCGAAATGTGTTATTCCGTTATCGAAAGCTGTATATGCAATTTGAACGAAATTATTGAATACATCTACACTTCCGAAATTATGCCATAATCCTAAAGAAATAGCAGGCAACAATAGTCCGCTTTTACCACAGCGGCGATAAGTCATTGTATCGTACCTGTTATCGGATGCTTTGTAATTTTCCATTATTGTTATTTTGAAGGTTAATGAACAAAGATATGTGTTTTTTTGTAAAGATGTGATATTAATAAAAAAAGAGATTCCAAGTTTTCCTGAAATCTCTTTCTCTGTTAAAAAAAACATTATAACATTTCAACGGATCGTTTAATAAACTGACTTAAAGCTTCACCTTTTAACATATTGTTGGATAATAGTGCCAAATCAACTAATTGACGAACCAACTTATATTTGTTGGCATACTGTGTAAGTAGTTCGGATTCTTTTTTCCGTAAAGAGTCGACTTCTTTTTCTTTATTTCGAAGTTCTTCTTTTTCAGTAACGGGAATCTCTTCGTCTTTTTTCCCTTTCGATGCTTCCTGAAGTTTGGCGATAGCATCATTCAGTTCATTAATTTCTTTTTGTATAGGTTCTATTTCTGCATGACAGTCCTTTTCTGTTTCTTCTATTACTTTTTTAGACAAAGGATGTTCTGTATTTATTATTAAATTGAAACTGTCAGGCATCTCTCCGTAGAAATTCATTCCCGGTTGCATGGCCGACATGTCTTTCATTCGGCGCATAAACTCGTTTTGGGTTATAATGACTGGCTGAGATTGTTCTCCCAAAGCTTCAAACATCACCATAAATTCGGCTTTTTCCAAAGTCGGTATTTGAGATTTGAATACTGTGGTCATCATATTTCTTTGAGCGGCATCTAAAGAAACTTCGGTTTTGTCATTTTTCCGGACAAGATTGTCTATGATGTCACTATCAACTCTCACAAAACGGCTTTTTTCCAATTTTTGTTCAAGTAGTCCGATAAAATGAATGTCCAGTTGACCATCCATCAATAAAACATCATAGCCTTTAGATTTGGCTATCTCGATATAGCTGTATTGTGCAACGGCATCTGTAGCGTAAATATATATCAAATTCTTGTCTTTATCCGTCTGATTCGCCTCGATCAGAGTTTTATATTCTTCGAGCGTATAATATTTTTTGTCCGTGTCTTTTAATAAAGCGAATTTTTGTGCCCGATCATAAAATTTTTCATCAGACAGCATTCCGTATTCGATGAAGAGCTTGATATCATCCCATTTTTCTTCGAATTGTTTTCGTTCGTTATTGAATATTTCTTGAAGTCTGTCTGCAACTTTTTTCGTGATGTAAGTGGAAATCTTCTTGACATTAGAATCGCTTTGCAGGTAAGACCTGGAAACATTTAGCGGAATATCAGGTGAATCGATGACTCCTTGCAACAACATTAAAAAATCAGGAACGATTCCCTCTACAGAGTCGGTAACAAATACTTGGTTGGAGTAAAGCTGTATTCGGTTTTTATTTATATCGAGGTTATTCTTTATTTTTGGGAAATAAAGAATACCTGTCAGCTTGAACGGATAATCAACGTTTAGATGTATCCAAAACAAAGGCTCATCTAACGAGGGATATAAATCATGATAGAATTTACGATAGTCTTCTTCTGTCAGTTCTGTCGGTTTCTTTGTCCATGCAGGTGTCGTATCGTTTATGATTTTATCCTTATCCGTATCAACATATTTACCGTCTTTCCACTCTTGTTCTTTACCGAAAATGACCGGAACAGGAAGGAATCGGCAGTATTTCTTCAATAAAGACTTAATTTTTGAGTCTTCGAGAAATTCTTTGTTCTCATCATCAATATATAACACGATGTCTGTGCCGCGTTCTTTTTTGTCAATTTCAGACATTGTATATTCCGGAGAACCATCGCAGCTCCACATTACCGGTTTGGCGTTTTCTTGATAAGAAAGAGTCCTGATTTCTACTTTCTTAGCGACCATGAAAGAAGAATAAAATCCTAAACCGAAATGCCCGATAATAGCATTGGCATCATTTTTATACTTGTTCAGAAATTCTTCAGCTCCGGAAAATGCAATTTGATTGATGTATTTGTCGATCTCTTCTGCTGTCATTCCGATTCCATGATCCGATATTGTAAGAGTACCTTCTTTTTTGTCGATAGATACTTTCACGTTCATTTCGCCTAATTCTCCTTTAAAATCTCCGAAAGAAGATAAGGTCTTTAATTTTTGAGTTGCATCTACTGCATTCGAAACGAGTTCACGTAAAAAAATCTCGTGATCACTGTACAAGAACTTTTTAATAATGGGGAAGATATTATCCGTTGTGACCCCGATAGTTCCTTTTTGCATAGCTATATTATTTTTTAAAGTTAAATTTTATCACAATCGTTTGTAGAAAAACAAAAAAAATGCCAGACCAACCGGTCTGACATTTTGACTTATTCATTATTATTTTGTCATTCTTTGTCGCTATGTACAGAAGAAACGATCTTTTCTTCTTGCTTATCATAATCGATGATTATTGTGTCTCCTTCTTTTATTGAATCACGTATTATCAACTCTGCAATCTCATCTTCCAAGTATTTTTGTATCGCTCTTTTTAAAGGGCGAGCTCCAAACTGAATATCATACCCCTTAGAGGCTACGAATTCTTTTGCCGCATCGGTCAACGTGAATTTGTAGCCCAATGCTTGCATTCTTTGATAAAATCCTTTCAATTCGAGATCGATAATCTTATAGATTGCTTCTTTGTCGAGCTGGTCAAACATGATTATATCATCGACACGGTTCAGAAATTCCGGAGAAAACGCCTTGTTCAAAGCTTTTTGTATAATACTTCTCGAAAATTCTTTATCCTCTAATGAAGCAGATGTAGAGAAACCGACACCTCGTCCGAAGTCCTTCAGTTGACGAGTTCCTATGTTGGAAGTCATGATGAGAATCGTATTTTTGAAATCGACTTTTCTTCCTAAACTATCTGTCAGTCGTCCTTCATCCATTACTTGCAGCAGTAAATTGAATACGTCGGGATGAGCTTTTTCTAACTCGTCTAATAAAATTACAGAATAAGGTTTCCGTCTGACTTTCTCTGTTAATTGTCCTCCTTCTTCATATCCTACATATCCGGGAGGAGCGCCTATTAATCTGGATACACTGAATTTTTCCATGTATTCGCTCATGTCTACCCGAATCAGAGCATCTTTAGAGTCGAACAGATATTCTGCCAGTATTTTTGCCAGATGAGTTTTCCCTACACCTGTAGGACCTAAGAACATGAATGTCCCGATCGGTTTATTGGGATCTTTCAGTCCAACTCGGTTTCTTCGGATAGCTTTTACTATTTTATCTACAGCATTGTCCTGTCCTATGATAGCTTGGCGTAAAGTATCACCCATGTGTAATAACTTGGTGCTTTCTGCACTGGCAATTCGCTGTACCGGTACTCCTGACATCATTGCAACTACTTCTGCTATTTTTTCTTCGTCTACGATTTCTCGATGCTCTTGGAGTTCTTCTTCCCATTTTTGCTTGGCAGTTTCCAGTTGAGCCTGAATATCTTTTTCTTTGTCCCTGAAACTTGCCGCTAATTCATAATTTTGGGATTTTACGGCTTTTATTTTTTCTTCCCGTATTGTTTCTATTTGAGCTTCGAGTGTCTCTATTTCTTTAGGTACTACAATATTTGATATATGTACACGCGAACCCGCTTCATCCATTGCATCTATGGCCTTATCCGGAAAATTACGATCACTGATATAACGTTCGGTCAGTTTTACGCAAGCTTTTAATGCTTCCGGTGTATAGGTGACATTATGGTGGTCTTCATAACGGCCCTTAATGTTATTTAATATTTGTAATGTCTCTTCTGGCGTCGTCGGATCTACCATTATCTTTTGGAATCTCCGTTCCAATGCACCGTCTTTTTCTATACTTTTTCGGTATTCATCTAATGTCGTAGCTCCTATGCATTGAATTTCGCCCCGAGCTAAAGCCGGTTTTAACATATTTGCCGCATCCAAAGTTCCGGTTGCGCCACCAGCACCTACAATAGTATGAATTTCGTCTATAAAAAGTATTATATCCGGATTCTTTGTCAGTTCGTTCAATATAGCTTTAATACGTTCTTCAAATTGTCCGCGATATTTAGTCCCTGCAACAATAGAGGCCATATCCAAAGATATAACCCGTTTATCGAATAAAACACGAGATACTTTTCTTTGGATAATACGTAAAGCCAAACCTTCTACGATAGCAGATTTGCCGACCCCCGGTTCTCCTATCAATACAGGATTATTTTTTTTGCGCCGACTTAAGACCTGAGCTAACCTTTCGATTTCCTTCTCACGGCCGACAACCGGATCTAATCGGTTTTCTTCTGCTGCTTTTGTCATGTCAGTACCGAAATTATCGAGAACCGGTGTATCAGCAGATGTTTTTCCGGGAGAAGTTGTCGCTTTTTGCTGTTCGTTTTTATATCGTTTTTCTTCTTCGAATTCATCATCGTCATCATCTGCAAATTCAGCTCCCATTAATGGCGTGTCAGATAAAGGCTTGGCCATTTTAAAATATTCCATAACTTCCTGATATGTCACATCACAATCTTTTAGGGAACGTGTAGCCAGCGTATCGGGATCTTTTAGTATTGCTAATAAAAGGTGTTCGGTATCCGTTGTGTCACTCTTTAAAATTCGAGCCTCCAAGATGCTCATTTTTAATACTTTGTCCGTGCTTTTACTGATTGTAATCTCATCTCCGGCATTAATATGATCGTTTGATAATCTTAAATCTTTTTCAACGGAAGCTTTCAGCTCGGCCAATTGGACTCCGAGATGCCGCAAAGCCTCTATGGCTTTTCCAGAACCGTCTCTCAGGATTCCCAGCAAAAGGTGTTCCGGACCGATATATGAGTTTTGTAAGCGTTCGGCTTCTTCTCGGCTATATCCAAGAACATCTTTAACTCTTTGTGAAAAGTTTCTTTCCATGTAGTTGATCTTCCTTTCTTCTTTATTCGGTAATTTACAATACAAATATAAAATGAATATGTGTAAACCTTGTTTTCGTACAACATATATTATAAGTATTTAATACAAATAGTATGCCATTATTTTTGATTTTTGATACGCTTGAAATTATCGAGGAAATCATGAACGAAAAGATCTGTCCTAAAATTGTGAAATTAGAAATCTTCTTGTATTATTTCCGGTTGAAAAAATTTTTCTAATCGGGAAGAATGTTGTAATTTAGTGCAGTTTTTTCAAAACAAGTAAATGTATTAACCAATCTTTTAAAAATGATTGACCAGGAGGATAGAATTTTAAAAATTAACATTGAGAACGAGATGAAAAAATCATATATCGATTATTCGATGTCTGTGATTGTCGCTCGTGCTCTTCCCGATGTGAGAGATGGTTTCAAACCTGTACACCGTCGTGTACTGTTCGGAATGAACGAACTCGGGAATACATCTAATAAACCGTATAAGAAATCTGCCAGAATCGTTGGTGAAGTATTAGGGAAATACCACCCTCATGGCGATTCTTCTGTATATTTTGCAATGGTACGTATGGCTCAGGAATGGTCTTTACGTTATCCATTGGTGGATGGGCAGGGTAACTTCGGATCGGTAGATGGAGATAGCCCGGCTGCCATGCGTTACACGGAGGCCCGATTATCAAGATTAGCCGAAGAAATGTTGCGTGATATAGATAAAGAAACCGTTGATTTCCAAAACAATTTTGATGATACATTAAAAGAACCTCAGGTTTTGCCGACGCGGATTCCTAATTTGTTGATAAATGGAGCATCCGGTATTGCAGTAGGTATGGCTACCAATATGCCTCCGCATAATCTGACAGAAGCCATTAATGCGACTATCGCATTAATAGACAATCGGGAAATGGAAATCGCAGATTTGATGCACTATATCAAAGCTCCCGATTTCCCTACTGGCGGATATATATATGGTTATTCTGGAGTAAAAGAAGCCTTTGAGACCGGACGGGGGCGTATCGTTATCCGTGCCAAGGCAGAGATTGAAACGGAGGGAAATAAAGAGAAAATTGTTGTTACCGAAATTCCTTATTTGGTCAATAAAGCGGAGTTAATTAAGAATATTGCCGATCTCGTAGAAAAAAAACGATTGGATGGCATATCTAATATTAATGACGAGTCTGACCGAGCAGGAATGCGTATCGTCATCGATATCAAGAAAGATGCTAATTCGAGCGTTGTACTTAACAAATTGTATAAGCTTACTGCATTACAATCTTCATTCAGTGTTAATAATATCGCATTGGTAAACGGACGTCCACAAGTGCTTAATTTGAAGCAGTTGATAGAAGCGTTTATCGATCATCGTCATGAAGTTGTTGTTCGTCGTACGCAGTTCGAATTGAGAGAAGCCGAGAAGAAAGCTCATATTCTTGAAGGACTCATTATTGCTTGTGATCATATAGATGAAGTAATTCAAATTATACGTTCTTCAAAAAGTCCGGATGAAGCTCGCGAACGTTTAATCGAGCGTTTTGGTCTTACGGATGCGCAGTCAAGAGCTATCGTGGATATGCGCTTGCGCCAATTGACAGGTTTGGAACAAGATAAACTTCGTGAAGAATATAAAGCTCTTATGGAGTTAATAGCCTATTACAATCGTATCTTGTCTGATGATTCTGTCTGTATGCAGGTTGTAAAAGATGAATTGGTAGAGATTAAAGAAAAATATGGGGATGACCGGAAAACGGAAATCATCTATGCTTCGGAAGAATTTAATGCAGAAGATTTCTATGCCGATGACGAAATGATTATTACCATTTCTCACTTAGGGTATATTAAGCGGACTCCTCTTTCGGAGTTTCGTGCTCAAAATAGGGGAGGAGTCGGAGCAAAAGGAAGTGAAACGAGAGAAGAAGACTTTATAGAATATATTTATCCGGCTTCGATGCATAACTATATGCTTTTCTTTACACAGAAAGGAAAGTGTTATTGGTTAAAAGTATATGAGATTCCGGAGGGCGCTAAGAATTCTAAAGGCCGTGCTATTCAAAATATGTTGAATATTGATGCCGATGATAAAGTTAATGCCTTTATACGGGTTAAGCAATTGCAAGATCCCGAATACAATATGTCTCATAATTTATTGTTCTGCACACGTAAAGGTGTGATCAAGAAAACGAAGCTTGAAGCATATTCTCGGCCTCGTCAAAATGGTGTGAATGCAATTACCATACGGGAAGATGATCAAGTAATCCAAGTTCGTCTAACGACAGGTGACAGCCAAATTATTATGGCGAATAAACATGGTCGTGCCATTCGTTTCCATGAAAGTACGGTTAGAGAAATGGGGCGTACAGCAACCGGGGTTCGTGGTATGACGCTTGACGAAACAGGAGATGACGAAGTAATCGGAATGATTTGTATCAAAGATCCGGAAAAAGAAACTGTAATGGTCGTTTCCGAACAAGGATATGGTAAACGCTCTGAAATAGAAGATTATCGTATTACTAACCGTGGCGGTAAAGGCGTGAAGACTTTGAATATTACAGAAAAAACCGGGAATTTGGTTGCAATCAAGAGTGTTACCGATGAAAATGACTTGGTTATTATCAATAAATCGGGGATTACTTTACGAATGAAAGTTGCTGATGTCAGGATTATGGGGCGTGCAACGCAAGGAGTTCGGCTAATTAATCTTGAAAAGCGAAACGATGAAATTGCATCTGTATGTAAAGTTTTGTCAGAAACTGAATCGGATTCTTCTAATTCAGAAAATATAGATTCGGCATCTGAAATAAATGAAGCTGAGGCTTCGGAAACAACAGAATAAATTAATTTATACTTCTAATCCTAAAACGTGAAAAAAATGAAAAAGGTTCTATTGACAGCAGGTATATGTCTATTTGCCGGAAGCGTTTTTGCTCAAATGAAGAATGTGAATGCTGCATTTAATGAAGCAAAGATGCCAAAACCTAATTTTGGCGAGGCTCGTAAGTCCATTAATGAAGCTTTAAAGAATCCGGATACTAAGGATCTTGCAAAGACTTGGTATGTGGCAGGTTTTATTGAAAATAAGAGTTTTGAAAGCGATTACAATAAGACTCTTATAAAACAAAGTGTAAATGAGAAAAATATGTATAACGCTTTGTTGGATTCTTATGAAAAATATTTGGTAGCGGCAAAGTTGGATACGATGCCGAATGAAAAAGGGAAAGTGAAATCTAAATATCTGAAAGATATCAAGAATACGATTAAGAACAATCAACCTCATTTCTGGAGTGCCGGAGCTTATTTTTATAATGAAAAAGATTATAAAAAGGCTTATAAAATGTGGGAGATATATCAAGATATTCCCAAGTTGAATTTCATGGCCAAAGAAACTCTGAATGCAACGGACAGTTCCTATATGCAGATCAGATACTATGCTGCTTTAGCAGCTTTTCAAACAAAAGATAATAAGTTGGCGATTAAAGCATTGAATGAAGCTAAAAAAGACAACTATGAAATTCAGGATATTTATTATTATTTAGTTTATGCATATAGTCAAGAAAAAGATACTGTAAACCAGTTTAATACATTGAAGGAGGCTGTCGAGGTTTTAGGTGAGAAGGCAAATGATCCTAAATATCAGTTTATGTCTCAATTGATTAACTTATGTATTTATACGGGAAAAGGTGATGATGCGATAGCTTATTTGAAAAAAGCGTTGGAAGCTAATCCTAACATTGCTGAGTATTGGAAAGTTTTGGCTGTTCTATATTATGAAAATAAGAAAGATGAAGCAAATGCAGTGCAATGTTTAGAAAAAGCAATATCTGTAAAACCAGATTATGCCGAGGCTTATGGAGAGATGGGACGTATTTATTTTAATAAGGCTGTAACGGCAAGTAATGAAGCCAGCTTGATTAAAAATGATGCAGAATATCAGAAAGTAAGGGATGAAGTTGTGCTGGTTGCATATAAAAAAGCTCTTCCATATTATGAAAAAGCTCATTCGATGAAACCTGATGAAAACGAATATATGATTGCATTAAGAGGCATATATTATAATTTGGGTGATGAAGCTAATTTAAAGAAAATAGAAGCTGAAATGAATGCATCTGAATAAAAATAATAAGTCATTGACAAAAGAGCGGAGACAGAATGTGATCTGTCCCCGCTCTTTTATTATATAGTAACCTCCGGCATTTGTATTAGAAAAGCTTCGGGAAAATTTTTGCGTATATATTGATCTATTATTTTTAAAGAGTCTTGAACAATGACTTCATCCGTATAGGGAGAGAGGTTGTATATAACAGAATATAATTTCAAATTTCTATTTTTAATAGCTTCAAGACTTAAGAGTGTATGGTTTATGCTTCCTAATCTACCGGAAGTCACTAATATTATGGGATAATTTTGTTGGGATATGTAATCGATCGTCAGTAAATCGGGAGTAAGGGGGACCATGAGCCCTCCTGCACCTTCTAACAGAACTACATCATATCTTTCCTTTAAAATTTTACTTGACGAGGTTATTGCATCAATATCCAATTCTTTTTTGTCAATCTTTGCTGCAAGATGGGGCGATGAAGGATAACTGAAGATTACTGGTGCTGTCAATTTTGAAATATCTTCCGGAAACATATTGATTTTCATTATTTTTCTATGAAGTTCAATATCCTCTGAGTATTCTTTGTTTCCTGTTTGTACCAATTTTTGTGTGATGACTTTTACATTCTGGTTTAGCAGTTGTCCGGCAAGCCATCCAGTTGCTATTGATTTTCCGATGTTCGTATCGATACCGCTAATAAAATAAATTCCTTTCATGATTTCTGTTTTTTTGATGCAATTATATAGATCGGGTGATATGTTAACGAAACTCCGTAGTCTGATTTGAACAGCTTATTGTATTGATTCGTAAAATACAATAAATCAGATTTTGTCCATTTTTCTGAGGTGATACCATTGACGCCTGAACGTTTTAAATGCAATAGTACATCTTTAGGTGATGGAAAATAAACAGTTTTGATCTCTTCTTTCATTTTGATAATCTGAAATGAAGAAGAAATAATATGCTCTAAATCTGGTTCTGTAAAGTAAGATAAGCCGATGTCGGTAATTTGTTTTATTTCTGTGAGGTTTTTCTCTCCGAATGTCGAAATCGCTACAAGCCCTTTCTCTGAAAGAGTACGGTTCATTTTTTCTGAAAATAATGGAAGATTCTCCAGCCATTGTATAGCAGATGATCCGGCTATCAGATCGTATTTATCCGGAAAATTAATTGTTTCCATATCTCCGGAAATAAATTTTATGTCATCGGGAATATAATTGACAACTTCAGAACAAAGATCGTTTGCAGTAATAGTTGCAGAAGGAAAACTGGTACGTAATAATCGTGTGAAGAAGCCTGTTCCGCATCCGATTTCTAAAATTGAAGATATAGGATGGTCTGAATATACAGATAACAATCGGCATAATTCCGTCGCTATTTGATATTGTACAAAGGCTTCTTGTTCATATGTGGAGATAGCCTTTGTAAATGATTTTCTTATTTGTTGTTTATTAATCGACATATTTATTAAAATCTAAAAAATGGGCTTCATCTATAATTTCGTATTTTATTTTTCCCCATGCTTTTAGTTGATTCTTTGTTGGAAAAATAAAATCACGCGTTCCTATTATCGCTTTATCCCATTGGAAGGTTGATGTCATATCTTTTTTAACCATTGATTGTATAGAGATTAATTCTTGTTTTAGGCTTTCAATAGATCTGAGGGAAGAGTGCTTTATAAAAAACTGAAAATTCTCTTTACTTCCACACATTCGTTTATTAAACTTTAGTAAGCTCTGTTCGTTCAATAAATCTATTGTTTTTTGGAAAATTATCGGATCTATGCCTCTTTCTTTTTCTATCGGAAAAATCGTTCCGTTTATTGCGACACTTTTCCGAATAGGTAAGTTACAACTTTGTAAAGTATAGGATGCAGCCCATACCCCCATCGACCATCCATACACATCGATTGCTTGATAATTTTTATAATGAGATTTTTCGAAATCTATATCCGTATAATCGAAACAGATGCAAGTGTCGAAATCCTTCTTATTGATAGATAAGGTATTTTGATCCATGCCCCAACCTGTGAAGAATAAAATCAGAGACTTATTATTTTCTTGTTTTGTAAAGTATTGTTTCATGATTTTGATAAATTCCTGATACAGTATATTAATCGATTTATTTCTTCTTCTGTACAATTTGCAGTTAGAGAGAGCCGTATTCTTGCTGTTCCATCAGGGACTGTCGGAGGACGTACCGGAAGGACATAAAATCCTCGTTTTTGGAGTTCTTTTGCCGCATTATGTGCCGACTCTGAAGAACCTGTGATATAAGGTATAATATGGCTGCTACTTTGTATTTCCTGATTTTCCGAACTGAGTTCTTTTTTTAACAAGTTTGAGATTTTTTTTATATGTTCTCGTCGGTTATTCATGCCAATGGCTTTGTTCAGTGTAAAAAGAGTCCATTTGAGATTGATCGGAGGTAGTGCTGTTGTAAAAATAAATGTCCTCATTGTATTAATAAGATATTCTCGCATTGTCTTATTGCAAATCAAGAATGCTCCGCAAGATCCCAGCGCCTTTCCGAATGTACCGATTAAAAAATCGATATGTTCGATAATATTGTGTTCTTCACAACAACCCAGTCCGTTGTTTCCCCGTACACCGATTGCATGCGCTTCGTCTATATAAAGCATAATTGCCGGATATTTTTGTTTAAATCGGACCAATGTTCGTAAATCCGATTCATCTCCGTCCATACTGAAAATGCTTTCCGTAACAATAATTATGCGGTCATGGTGCTCTCCGGCTTGTTGTATGAGGCGTTCAAGCTGTCGATAATCATTGTGCTTGAAACGAATACATTTTGCTTGACTAAGACGGATGCCGTCAATAATACTTGCGTGTACTAACTTGTCGGCAAGTATCATTGAGCGGGATGTTGTTACTGCCGGAAGGATTCCCGTATTTGCATGATAACCGCTGTTGAATACTAATGCTGACTCTGAATGAAATAATTCAGCCAAACGTTTTTCTAAAACAATATGATCTTCGTAATTACCGGTTTGTAATCGGGACGAAGATGCGGAAAACTGTAAATCGGATTCTTTTAAGTTTTCTAAAAACTCGGAATATAAATGGCGGTCTGTTGCGATACCCAAATAATCATTGGAAGTAAGATTGGTAAACTCTTTATTTCCTACAATAACACCTTTTTCACTATTGGTTATTATTTGCAACCTCCTTAGGTTTCCGGAACTTTCTATTTCTTTTAGCCTGTCCTTAAAATATTTGTCTTTCATCGTTTTATTGTTTGCTTACTACACTTAATAACGCTGATGTCAGTTGAGTTAATTGATCTGGATTGATGATGTATGGAGGCATAATATATACTAATTTACCAAAAGGTCTTATCCATACACCATGTTCGACAAACTGACATTGTATTTTGGTCATGTCTACAACCTCTTTCATTTCAATGACTCCGATAGTACCTAATATACGGACATCTGCGACTTGTGGATATTCTTTGGCAGGAGAAAGAAATTCTTTTAATTGAGCTTCAATATTTTTAACCTGCATTTCCCAGTTGTTTTCTAATAATAGGTTGACAGAAGAAAGAGATATTGCACAAGCTAAAGGATTTCCCATAAAAGTTGGTCCGTGCATAAAGACACCGGGGAATCCGGAAGAGATTACATCAGCTACGTGATTTGTCGATAATACGGCAGCCATTGTAAGATATCCGCCGGTTAAGGCTTTACCGATGCACATAATATCTGGAGAGACATTAGCGTGTTCGCAAGCAAAAAGCTTTCCTGTACGACCGAATCCGGTAGCTATCTCATCGAATATTAATAAAAGGTGATATTCCTCACAGAGTTTTTTTGCCGCTTTTAGATATTGAGGATGATAAAATTTCATTCCTCCAGCACCTTGTACTATCGGTTCTAAAATCAATGCTGCAATATTTTCATGATGAGCTTTTATACATTCTTTTAATGGCACAATACAATTTTCATCCCAATCATCGTAAAAACGACAGCTTGGTGAAGGTACGAAATATCGGTGGGGAAGTGAACTCCCGAAAATAGAGTGCATGCCTGTCACAGGATCACAAACCGACATGGCATTCCATGTATCACCGTGATATCCCGACCGAATAGTAACAAAATTTGTTTTTTTATTTTTCCCTTGAGCATACCAATATTGCACAGCCATTTTAAGAGCTACTTCTACAGCCACAGATCCTGAATCACAATAGAATATCTTCTGGAGTCCTTCAGGGACTAACGTCAATAGCTTTTTCCCCAATTCTATTGCCGGACTATGAGTTAATCCTCCGAACATGATATGGGACATTTTAGACAATTGTTCTTGTGCTGCTCGATTTAGGACCGGATGATTGTATCCATGTACGGCAGCCCACCAAGAAGACATTCCGTCAATTAGCTTTTTCCCGTTTTTTAGTTGAATATATACCCCGTCTGCCCGCTCTACTTCATACGTAGGTATGGGATTTGATGCAGATGTATAAGGATGCCATAAATGTTCTCTGTCAAAATTATTCGTTTTCATATTCATTGTCAATAGAATATCCGCAATTGGTAAATAGTTTTTTATCTTCGGCTACTTTAGAACCCACAGTCGTCAACATATCTCCGACGATAGAAGAATTGATACCGATCATTAGCGCTTTTTTCAGTGTATCTTGAGACAACTGCGCCCTTCCTCCGGCTAAACGTAAATATGCGTCGGGATTAATAAAGCGAAAGAGAGCGATAGTCGTGAGTATCTCGTCTGGAGATAATGGTGCGGTTTGTTCTAATGGTGTACCGGGTATGGGCTGTAATATATTGATAGGTATTGAATGTATGTTCAGTTGTTTCAAAGTAAAAGCCAATTCTATCCTTTGTTCTGCTGTTTCTCCCATGCCTATTATTCCCCCGGAACAAACTTCCATTCCAATTTCTTGTGCAGTACGAATTGTTTTTATTTTTTCTTCTTGAGTATGGGTAGAACACAAAGCCGGAAAATAGGAGGGAGCAGTCTCTAAGTTGCAGTGATACCGTTTTACCCCAGCGGCCAAGAGTAATGATAATTCTTGTTTATCCAAAAGGCCTAATGATGCGCAAAAACGAGTATTTGTATTAATGCTTGATATATGTTTGTATAAGTCGCATACCCGAGTTAATAGTTCTCCTTGAACTTTACGTCCGCTTGTGACTAATCCTAAATGATGTATTTTCTGTTGGAATACCTGAGAAGCTTGTTTCTTACACTCTTCTCGATCAATAAGGGAATATGTATTGATCTGGGTTTTGTAATGCCCGGATTGTGCACACCATTTACAATCTTCCGGACATTTTCCGGAGCGAGCGTTTATAATGGAACACATATCGAATTTGTTCTTACAAAAATGTTTTGTAATTTCTCCTGAGGCTTTATATAAAGCTTCTTTATCTGTGGTTTTAAGCAAAGAGAATGCTTCTCTTTCCGATAAATGTCCCCCTGATAGGACTTTGTCTTTTAATTTTTTGATCATATTTTTTTATAAAAAAAAGACCGGAAACTACGTGATAGACAGTAGTCTTCGGTCTCTATTTGGTATAATAGAAAATAAATACAATAAGGAATATCGTTTGATGGGATAACAGGCAATACCTCTGATTTTTTGAATAAAAATGAAGTATTTGGAGGGGTATCTTCATCATTTTCATTAACTTCCGAGTGGCAAGTAAAGCCGCTTTTTTCTGGTGTATAGAGAATACCTTTTTGTTTTTTCAAGGAAATATCGATGATTGATTTACATACACATCCGATATTTACACATTTCCCGATACTTTGAAATGCGGCAAATTGATTTCGACTCCAACGACGGAAACGAATGGTTCTCGAAATATTTTTTATGTCTAAAGTCATCGGTTGCAAATGTAATAGAAATAACTATAAAAAGAAGTGTTTTGTCTTTCTTTTAATTGCAGGATTTAATAAAACTTTACATGTGATTTTATTACATTCTTCTTATATTTGATGCATAAATTGATATTTGAATATTCAATGAAATTGAGAACTTGTATATATATTATTGTTTTATTGGGAGTAATAGAGTCCTTTTGTGGTGAATCTCTTTTTGCTAAACGGAAAAAAGATAAAATAGAAGAGGCAAAACCGAGTGCTGAGGAATTGTTCGTTAAAAATAATTTTGAAGAAAAAAGGTGTGCCGAATGGACTAAAGGACGACGATTTATTTATGTTAGCGATGACCTTTCTCTTTTATTAAAGCCGGAACAGGATACAGTTCCGACACATGTCTCATTTAAAAATAAGATTTTCACATTCGAAGGTATGATTGAAAAATCCATACTCGGACAGGCGCAGTATGCTGTATTGATTTTTGATTGTGAGGGGATAAAATACCAGTATAGAACCGAAAAGACTATAAAAGAGATAAAGGATAGCGATTATAAACCTTTACTGCCTGACATGGTTGCTGAAGAGGATGTACTGAAAGCCCGGAAAATGTTGATAGGAAAGACTTTATATATCAAAACATCTATTTGGTATGATGAGAACGGTGTGGAAATAGAAGGTCATAAATTCGTCCCGGTGGTGATCAAAGATATATTACCCGGAGATAAGGTATTACCGATAAAATTTGTTTTTGAGGATAATGCAGGAAAAACAGCAAATGTATTGGGAACTTTATTCCCAGAGACATTAGCAACGCAATATACGACATTTGACAGACTTTTTAGTTTTGAGAATCCAAGACGTCAGTATAAAACAATCTCTGACGTAAATTGGGATCTTATAACTAAGTCCAGAGTAATGAAAGGAATGACAAAGGATGAGTGTCGTTTGTCATTAGGCAGGCCTAATGATGTGAGAAGAATACCCACTTATGGGGGATTGAAAGAACAATGGTTTTATAATACAGGGAGTTATCTTTTTTTTGAAGACGGGATTTTGACGGACTTCAGATTATAAATTTAAAATTTACCTTATGATAACAATAGAAGAGAATAAATCTCTGCAACAATTACATACTTTTCATTTATCTGTTTCAGCCCGGTGGTTTGCCGAATATCAATCAATAGAAGAGTTGATAGACTTATTAAAAACCGATTTATTGAGAGAGAATCCATTCTTGCAAATCGGGGGAGGTAGTAATTTATTGTTTACATCCGATTATGAAGGAGTAATATTACATTCGAAGATAAAATTCATCGAAGTGGTATCGGAAACTTCTGAATATGTAACTGTAAAAGCCGGTTCAGGAGTGGTTTGGGACGATTTTGTTAAATATTCGGTAAGTAATGGATGGGGTGGAGTAGAAAACTTATCATTAATTCCCGGAGAAGTCGGAGCAAGTGCCGTTCAGAATATCGGAGCTTATGGTGTTGAAGTGAAAGATATTATTCTGCAAGTAGAGGCGATTGAGGTGGCAACAGGCAAAGAACGGACTTTTACGACGGCAGAGTGTATGTATGGATATAGAGACAGCATATTCAAGAAAGAAATGAAAGGTAAATATATTATAACATCGGTGATATATTTGCTCCGAAAAAATCCGGTTTATCATCTTGATTATGGGAATCTTCGTCATGCTATCGGCAATAAAAATATTAATTTGCAAACTATAAGGGATACTGTGATAGAAATTAGAAAATCTAAACTTCCCGATCCTGACGATTATGGAAATGCCGGTAGTTTTTTTATGAATCCGGTCATTCCTGTTTCTCAATACAATCTGTTAAAAGAAAAATATCCGGAAATACCGTTTTTTCCAGTTGATACCCAGTCTGTGAAAGTCCCGGCAGCATGGCTTATTGATAAAGCCGGGTGGAAAAATAAAATGTTGGGAGGAGCAGCAGTACATGATAAACAGTGTTTAGTATTAATAAATAAAGATAATGCTGTAGCAAAGGATATTATAGATTTGGCTCAAAATATAGTTGATTCTGTAAAATCTCTTTATGGAATAACAATTAAACCTGAAGTAAATTATATATAGTTTCTGCCGGAATATTATGCAAATTAAATTTTTAGGAACAGGGACATCGACCGGAGTACCTGAAATTGCATGCCATTGTGAAGTTTGTTCTTCGAATGATCCGAGAGACCGAAGATTAAGGACATCGGCGTTGTTTACAATAAAGGGTAAAAATATTTTAATAGATTGTGGTCCGGATTTTCGGCAACAGATGTTATGCAGTCATACAGAAAAGATCGATGCGGTTTTATTAACCCATGTACATTATGATCATACGAGTGGTTTAGATGAGTTGCGAGTTTTTTGTAAAGAGCATTCTGTGGATGTCTTTTTAGAGCCTTGGGTTGCAGATGCGATAAGGGCAAGAATACCTTATTGTTTTGTCGAACATCCTTATCCGGGTGTTGCAAGTCTTAATCTAAATGAGATTGGCACAGATCCGTTTTGCGTACAGGATATCTCTGTAATACCGATTCGAGTAATGCATTATAAACTTCCCATATTAGGTTATCGTATTGAAGATGTGGCCTATATTACGGATATGTTATATATCTCGAAGGAAGAGATGGAGAAAATAAAAGATGTTAAAATATTAATTATTAATGCATTGCGTCATACAGAACATATATCTCATCAGACATTAGACATGGCATTGAGTCTCATAAAACGTGTAAAGCCCGAAAGAGCTTATCTTATTCATATGAGCCACCATATGGGATTACATGAAGTGGAATCGAAAAAATTACCTGAGAATGTATATTTCGCCCATGACGGATTACCAATCGACACGGAATATATATAAACGAACAACTAATCTATAACTTCAGTTGTTTTATTAAAGTAATTCAATTCTAAAAAGTTTTTTATGAAAAAGATAACTGAACCGAACGTGGAGATAGGAACTTCTGCTGCTCCAGAGATGTTTTACATTAAAATTTTAGCAGACGGACCATATTTAGTATATGGAAATCCCCCTATTGATCAAGAAATTATTATGCCTAATGAAGATGGAGCTTCTTGGGTTTATAAAAAAGGACGTCATTACAAGACCGAAGGTGAATATACGGCACTTTGTCGTTGTGGTGAATCTTGTAAAAAACCTTTTTGCGATGGTTCTCATTCTAAAGCGGACTGGAATCCGGAAGAAACAAGCGACAAACGTCCTTTATTGGAAGATGCCGAACTGTTCGAAGGTCCGGCAATGGTATTGGCCGATAATGAGAAATATTGTGCTTTTGCTCGTTTTTGTGATGCATACGGTCGTATCTGGAATATTGTACAGACTGCGAAAACTCAAGATGAAATAGACCTTGTCAAACATGAGGCTGGTCATTGTCCAGCTGGACGCTTGGTTGTATGGGATAAAAAAACAAAAAAAGTTTTTGAACCGTCGTTTGATCCTTCAATTGGGATTATAGAGGATCCCGGAATCAAGGTAAGTGGTCCTATATGGGTGAAAGGTGGAATTCGTGTTGAGAGTGCTGACGGAAGTAGCTATGAGATTAGAAATAGAGTTACTTTGTGCCGTTGTGGTCAATCTTCCAATAAACCTTTTTGTGACGGGACTCACGCTTCTATGCATTTTAGAGATAATTTGCCTTTAGAAGCCGGTAAAGAAGAATGGTAGTTCTATTTTCAAGTATGTTTTTCCGTTCCGGACTATGAGACGTGTAGGGATGGATAAACAGCTCTAAAGTAGGGGTATAAGAACTTATTAAAGTTTTGTTTGTGGCTGTTTTGAGGATACTCTTTCGAGGATATTTTTCTGTTTTTGCAAAGATGATAACGGGCTATTTGATGATTAAAAACGGGGAAAAAGGCCAAAAGAAAATGAAAAAATGATTTGATAATATTTTCTTATTGGAAAATTAAGACTGGCTCTAAAAGTCTGAGTATATACTTTTACTCAAAAATTTAGGCCAGTTCTTATTTATAAAACAGATTTTCGACCAATGGAATCAACAAAGATGTCATAATTCCCATCAGTCCTATTGCAAGTCCGCTAATAGCTCCTTCTACCGCACCGAGTTCTATTGCCTTAGCTGTACCTAAACCGTGCGCAGCCGCGCCAAGAGCAAGACCTTTGGCAACCCGGCTTTTTATATGTAATTTACGAAGGATAAACGGCCCGATAATTCCACCTAATATACCGCATATAACGACAGTAATAGCTGTTAATGACGGAATTCCTCCACTTTTTGCAGAAAGGCTTAATGCTATGGGGGTAGTAACGGATTTAGGCTCTAATGAGACAATCACACTATGTTCTACTCCCATTAATTTGCAAATCCAAATTACGCTTACGATCCCTACTAAACTTCCGACAATAATAGAAGAAGTGATGGATAGAACTTTTCCTTTTAAATATCCGATTTGTTCGTATAAAACATAACCCAATGCTACGACAGAAGGTCCTAACATGAAATGTATCATGTAACTGCCTTTGGAAAAAGTCTCGTAATCGATTCCTGCCCATTTTAATACTCCAATAATAATCGCTATACTGATAATAATGGGATGGAGCAGCGCAATTTTACTTTTGGTATAAATATATGTTCCTGATAAATAACTTGCTAATACGAGAAATAACAAAAATGGGGTAGAAGATAATATTTCGTTCATATAAATACAGTTTATAGCTTTTTTTCTAATTTGTCTTGCATATATCCGACAACAGCGATAATAACAGCTGTCGTTACGACAGATACGATTACTAATGCTGCCCAATAGCGAGAAATGAGATCGAAAGATGCCATAAGACCGACTCCTGCAGGAACAAAAAAAAGTGCCATATTCTGTGTCAATGCGTTCGATACACTTCTTACATCTCGAGGTTTTACTAATTTCAGTAAAAGAGACAAAAATAACAGAACCATTCCGCAAACACTGCCCGGGACAATTCCATTAATTAAAAAACTTAAGCATTCTCCTAAAAAATAGAATAACATAATAATAGATGCACCTTTAACCATAATTTTTATATATAATAAAGTCCGTCTTTAACTTGAACAAATTGTTCATCACATAAGAAACGTAATGTTTCTACTATTTTTTCCTGTGAAAAAGGAATACGTGCTATAATTGTGTCGAGACTACATTTATCAGCTTGCAATAGTTTGTAGATTTCTTTTTCTATTCGGGAGAAATCTCCGGAAGTTAATTCTCCGGATTTTTGTTGCAAACAAATATCGCATAATCCGCATTCTCTGTTAAATGTCTCGCCAAAATAGTTTAATAATATTTGTGTTCTGCATTTTTTATCGTGAAGTACATATTCCAACATACTATGAATGCGATGAGAAAAACGTTCTTTGCGTTCTTCATAAACATTTCGGGGTATTGATAAATATTTCAGATCCTCTCGAGGTGTGGTATATATAATAAAAGGTGTCCTTTTTTGCGGTATATAGTGTAAAATATGCTGTTTTGAAAAATAGATTAAGTTTTCGTATACCTCTTGAGGGGAGAGCCCGCTTCGTCTTGACAAGAGATCTTCCTGAATAAAAACGTAATCGGCGAATAAACCTGTATAGGAACGAAGTAAACATTGTAATAATTCTTCTTTTTCATAATCGTCCGTTTGCAATTTGTACAATTCATCACGTTGTACGGTTATCATTACTCTCGACAGAGATTCTACTTCTTCCGTAAACTCTATATATTGAGCTTGTTCTAATATTTTTAGTGCGTTAAATGTCGGTAATATGGGAAATTTAAACGTTTTGCAGAATGTGTTTAAATTGAAATCAAAAACAGAATTCATTCCCGATCCGACTGCTACTTGCAAAAAGTTTCCTAATGCTTCATATACACGAGATATAAATTCTCGTTCGGGAAACATATCACGGATTCTCTTTTCTAATTTTACCTTATCGGCATTTGCATATAAAATAACAGCATATGCCTGGAGTCCATCTCTTCCTGCGCGTCCGGCTTCTTGATAGTACTCTTCCGGAGAGTTAGGTAAATCCAAATGAATAACGAGTCGTACATCCGGTTTATCTATGCCCATTCCAAAAGCATTTGTGGCGACAATTACCCGACAATGATCTTCTTTCCAGGATTGTTGCTTACGGTTTTTATCTTCTGATTTTAAACCTGCATGATAAAAATCCGCACTGATTTTGAATCTTCTTAATTCTTCCGCAATCTCTTTTGTTTTTTGTCTGCTGCGGACATAGATTATGGCACTTCCCGGAACACGATTGAGAATATGTATTAATTGTTGAATTTTATTTTCTCCGTAGCGTACTACATAAGAAAGATTAGGGCGGAAAAAACTTTTTTGAAAGACTTTTCCTTTTTTGAAATGGAGTTTTTCTTGTATATCTTCTACGACTTGGGGAGTTGCAGTTGCAGTCAAGGCTAATACGGGAACATCGGGGAATAAAGTCCTTATGTCGGCAATTTTTATATATGAAGGTCTGAAATCATATCCCCATTGGGAGATGCAATGGGCTTCATCCACCACTAATAGAGAGACTTTCATTGCTTTTACTTTGGATAGGAAAAGATCGTTTGAAAGACGTTCCGGAGAAATGTATAAAAACTTATATTTACCGAATATGCAATTTTCTAATGTAACGATCGTTTCGTGACGAGTTAATCCGGAATACAGATAAGCCGCTTTAATATCTCTGGCTCTAAGATTATCCACCTGATCTTTCATTAATGCGATCAGAGGTGTTATAACTAAACAAATTCCATCCATAGCTAGGACAGGAACTTGAAATGTTAAGGATTTCCCTCCTCCTGTCGGCATCAAGCCCAAGGTATCATTTCCTGTCAGTACGGAATTGATAATATCTTCTTGTAAAGGTCTGAATGTATCATATCCCCAATATCGTTTTAATATTTCGTAGATGTTTTGTCCCATACCTATGTTCGAGGTTGCAAAATTACAAATTGTAATGGCATATTTTTCTTTTTGACGATTATTTTGTGTATAATAAAACCGGCTTCGAATATATATTATCAAAGCCGGTTGAAAAATTTCAATTTTATATGTTATATTATCGAGTTTGAGAATATTCAATAAAATTGTATATCAATTTTTTAGCTACATCAGAAGATCCAGAGGTCAGGTTTAGATTCGGCATAATATCTAATGTGGAGAAGATTATTTTACCTTTACCGCAAGGGATAATTCCTACGGCTGTTCCAAGATTAAAGCCATGACTTCTATATACTCCTGCAACCAATTCTTCCCCTTCAAGTTTTAGCCCTAACCTATGATCTCCGTCATGAACTAATGCTTGATAAGGCCAGCTCATACCGACATTGCCAGGCAGATCTTTAAATAGGGGATGTGCTTTTACGAAATGAACTCCACCGACCCAATTTCTTCCCATTGCAAAATTGCCTTTATTTTTAAGATTTGTGTATTTAGAGATGACATCCATCCATGTTTCTGCTGATTCTAATAAAATAAGGGTGGTGCCGTCATTTTTGCAACGATCTATTAATGATTTAGGATCAAGAGTCGCATTTCCAGGTGTAGACCATTGCAATTGAATTGTTCCGGTTTGTTTTTGTTGTCGGTATTCTACTTGGATATTTATGGCTTTTCCTGCTTCAAGAGTAACAGGTCGTTGGTAAGTGTACATTTTTTTGTTACCCCACTCATCAATTACCCGTTGTCCATTAATAGAAAGGCGTAAGCCCCCATCTGTATTGACCGCTATAAGATATTGTCCGGAAACAGAAGGCATGAGTTTTCCTTTCCATATTGCAGAAAACGGTTGATTTGCTGATACAGAAGCATCTGGTTGCGCACCGTCTGCGAATTGGAAATCAATGTGCGTGTCTGTACGAGTTCCTGCGGCTTCTCTTAAATCGTCGTCTTTAAAGAAGGTTGCAACAATTCCCGGTTTATCATCATTGGTTATGTATGCTTCGGGTTGTATTTTTTGTGGGGCATCTAATGGAGGACGTGTAATGACAACCCAGTCCAATTTGCCTGCATTTTCAGAAAAATCGGTAAGTATATTTCCGGTTTCTTGTTTATAAAAACTTACAAACGTATTTTTTGTGTCATTTTTATAAATAGCCCCAGTGCCCGATAATTTTTGGGAATCCCAATTTACTCCTAATACTTGGTCTTTCCCCGAAGCCTGTTTTTCTTTATTCAGATTGTATAAATTCGCTTCTATTGAAAACATTCCGGATTGATTGTTTAAAGGAAGTAGCATATTTTCGATTAGTAATTCTCCGAACACTTCTCCTCCAGAAAGCTGAACATTCTTATTTTCTTGATATATATTTTTACCATTCGGGTCTTTTACATTGATAGATAAAATATGTTTTCCTTTCAGATTTTTTTCATTGACGATATAAAAATCTACTGGAACAGGATTCGGAGTATGGATAATTTGTTTTCTCGGGCTAATTGCCACATAAAGCGGCTGGTTATAATATGCCAAAATTTTAGAGTCTCCTTTTGCATTCCTATAAAGATCCACTACTCCGGAATGGTTGTCATAGGGCATAGATTCCCACCCGTTAATTACATAGCAGTCTCCTAAGTTCTGCATTCTCATGCCTTGAATTCTACGACCTTGGTGTTCGAATGATATGTCTCCCATTTTTTCGGTGAGCATATCGACAGTTTTGAAATATGGCTCTAAATTTTTATCTGCGAAAAATTTACAAAACTCTTTATATTGTTTTTGCCAAAATTTTCCGTCCCATCCGGTTTTCCCGGTTTTGGAGAGATAATCGTCTATTTCTTTGATACGAGGAGGTGTAGAAATTGCAGCTTCTTCTCCACGCATATATATTTCGGTGTTATTATTGGTGTACATAAGATTGTCAGTCGGTGATTTATAAAAATCTTCTCTCCAAGTTTCCGGACCTCCGGCCCTATGGTTATCAAACCAGCCGTTCATGTATAGTTTTGTATCAAACGGACGGAAGTGGGCTTTTGAATCTTCTAAAGCATCTTTTTTGTTAGCCCATCCAGAGGTGAATGTAATTGTTCGACTCGGATCGATGGCATGTGCATCCCGCATATCCTCGAATCGTTTTGCTACCAATTCTTTATCTTTGGATAAACGACCACCGAATTCATTAATCATATTATAAATAATCAGACTGGGATGACTTCTGTCCCGTTTAATCATACGGAATACTTTTTCACGTAAAATAGTCCGGATAAAAGGATCATGAGTGCCCGAATGAAAAGAGCCGGGTTCTTCATAATATAACAGTCCCATTTCGTCAGCTTTGTCCAATACAACGGGAGTTCCTATGTTTCTATGAAAGTTCAGCATATTGAGACCTAACTGTTTTGCTGTAGTTATTTGTTTCTCGGCCATTTCTGGAGTTGCGATTAATCCCGTTACTGGCCAATATCCCCAAGAAATAGCACTTCTCAGCATAATACGACGGCCGTTCAATTTTAATGTAGCTTCTTCTCCAATATTTTCTGGTGCGAACCATCGAAAACCGAAAGTTCGTTCATCATTATCTTTATTGGAAAGAGATACTTTGCTCACATATAAATTGGGAGATTCTATATCCCAAATTTTTGCATTCGGAGCATCTACTTCTATTGTTACCTGGCTATCGCCTTGAGGAATTTGGTGATTTTTTATTTGCTTTGAAAATATTTTTATCGATGGATTATTTTTTTCAACAATATCGAGATTGATATTTTGCTTTAATTTTCTATCTGTCAGATTTCGTATAGAGATAATTGCATTTACTTTTGTCTTTTGCGGTGTATTTTGCATGTAAATGTCAGATATATATACCGGATTTAATGCTTTCAAGTTCACATCTCCAAGTATGCCTCCAAAACCGCGTCCCGGTGGGATCAAATATTTTCCCCAATTCATGACGTCGAAATCTTGCCAGTGAAAATTTCCTCCGGGATTGGTAACACGGACAGCAAGAAGTTGCTTTTCTCCCGGACGTATAGCTTTAGTCACATTTGCTTCGAATGGAGTTTCTCCAACAATATCATATGCTACGAGTTGTCCGTCAAGATAGACTTCTGCTCTCATTCTTACAGCTCCAAACTCTAAAATAAATGTCGCGTCTTTCAGATCTTTAGGGATATCGAGAGTTCTAAACCACCAGCTGACACCGGAAAAATCTGTAGGCTGAGGCCAGTCCGATACGGTCATGTATTCTTCGACAGTCCCCGGCACACTTACTTTTTTTGCGGTGTTTGCATTTAATGATTCCCAGCCTCCGGTGGGCGGATTAACCGGCAGTTTGGATAGATCTGACACTTCTGTCGGCAGATATAACCGGTCATTATTCCAGCCGGCAGGAGAATTTGCCGATAATGTTGATAATCTCGCCACTTCGCTTGGAAGATAAAGTTTGTCATTTTTCCATTCAGCTTTCGTGTCACGCCATAAATACCATTCCGATCCGGATAGAGGAATAATAACACGGGATTGATTTCTTGTGGATGCAATCCCTAAAAGAGTATTGAGCAGGAGTAAATAGCTCAATAAATGAATTTTTTTCATGTTTATTCTGATTTTTAGATAAAGTTTTTATGTTACAAAATAAGGTTTCTCCTATTAATATTTTATCGAGATATGTATTAAAAGGCGCATAATATCCTATTAAAAATTATATTATTCGGTAATATGAACTGTTTACTGACAAAAATGTTATTAATATCCAGAGTCGAGAAGTGTAAAAGCTGTCAGTATTATTTTTAAGTTAATTATAGTCGCTGTCTTTTTGGCAGATTTTTAGTAAAAAATATATTTGGCATAAAATTAGCTATAAGATTATTGCTTCTCAAGCAATGAATGGGGAGCGGAAAGATAATTATTAACAACTAAAATATAATAACAATGAACATTAGACCTTTAGCAGACAGAGTTTTGATTAAACCAGCGCCTGCAGAAGAAAAAACCGTGGGTGGTATTATTATTCCTGATTCAGCGAAAGAAAAACCCTTGAAAGGCGAAGTTATCGCTGTCGGTAACGGTACTAAAGATGAAGAAATGGTTGTTAAACCGGGTGATTGTGTCCTATATGGCAAGTATGCCGGTACGGAGATCGAACTGGATAATGACAAATTCCTCATTATGCGTCAATCTGACATTTTAGCTATTCTCTAATTAAAATTGTTTCATTTTAAGAAATTAAATCATGGCAAAAGAAATTAAATTCAATATCGATGCCCGCGATGAATTGAAAAAGGGTGTTGACGCTTTGGCAAATGCGGTAAAAGTAACTTTAGGCCCGAAGGGTCGTAATGTGATTATTGAAAAAAAATTCGGTGCTCCCCACATTACTAAAGACGGTGTATCAGTAGCTAAAGAAATTGAATTGGAAGATTCATTTCAAAATATGGGAGCTCAGTTGGTGAAAGAAGTAGCATCAAAAACCGGAGACGATGCAGGTGACGGTACTACTACTGCAACAGTTTTAGCACAATCTATTGTTAATGTAGGTTTGAAAAATGTAACAGCAGGAGCTAATCCCATGGATTTGAAACGAGGAATAGATAAAGCTGTTGCTAAAGTTGTAGAAAGTATTAAATCTCAATCAGAGGAAGTGGGTGATGATTTCGAAAAGATAGAATCGGTAGCTCGTATTTCTGCTAATAATGACAGTGAAATCGGTCAGTTGATTGCAGAAGCGATGAAGAAAGTAAAAAAAGAAGGTGTAATTACGGTTGAAGAGGCTAAGGGTACCGATACTACGGTAGAAATCGTAGAAGGTATGCAGTTTGATCGTGGATATATTTCTCCATATTTTGTAACGAATACAGAAAAAATGGAGTGTGAAATGGAAAATCCTTATATCCTGATTTTCGATAAGAAAATTTCTTCTTTAAAAGAAATGTTGCCTATTTTGGAAGCGACTGCACAATCGGGACGTCCTTTATTGATTATTGCTGAAGATGTTGATAGTGAAGCTCTTGCAACTTTAGTTGTAAACCGTTTACGTGGTTCTTTGAAGATATGTGCTGTTAAAGCTCCGGGATTTGGAGACCGTCGTAAAGAAATGCTTGAAGATATTGCCGTACTGACTGGTGGAGTTGTTATATCTGAAGAAAAAGGCTTAAAACTGGATGGTGCGACAATCGATATGTTAGGTCGTGCAGAAAAAGTAACAGTTGACAAAGAAAACACTACTATTGTAAACGGTTTGGGAAATAAAGATGCTATTGCTTCTCGGGTAGCTCAGATCAAAGCTCAGATCGAAAAGACTACTTCGGATTATGATCGGGAAAAACTGCAAGAACGTTTGGCAAAGCTTGCAGGTGGTGTTGCTGTTTTGTATATCGGTGCAGCTTCTGAGGTTGAAATGAAAGAGAAGAAAGACCGTGTCGATGATGCTTTAAGTGCCACTCGTGCTGCAATTGCTGAAGGTATCGTTCCCGGTGGTGGAGTTGCTTATATTCGTGCAATTCCTTCTCTTGAAGGTATGAAGGGCGATAATGATGATGAAACTACAGGTATAGAGATTGTTAAGCGGGCAATTGAAGAACCGCTTCGTCAGATCGTCGATAATGCCGGTGTAGAAGGAGCTGTCGTAGTTCAGAAAGTAAAAGACGGTAAGGGTGATTTCGGATATAATGCTCGTACGAACACATATGAAAACTTCTTTGCTGCTGGTGTTATTGACCCGGCTAAGGTTACACGTGTAGCCCTTGAGAATGCCGCATCGATTGCCGGAATGTTCTTGACTACAGAATGTGTTATTGCTGATAAGAAGGAGGAAAATCCTGCACCTATGCCTGCTCCGGGAATGGGCGGAATGGGAGGCATGATGTAATTCTTGCTTAGAATATAATATCTAAATAAAGACAGGCCGAAAAATTTACTTTTCGGCCTGTCTTTATTATTTATAAGAGTGTCTGTTTAAATTTGAAAGAATGGGAATAATTAAAGCAAATTACTAGCCAATTCAGAGAGACGGCTTCTTTCTCCTTTAATTAAGTTTACATGACCGAATAAAGCTTGTCCTTGCATCTTATCTATCATATAAACTAACCCGTTAGACTGAGAGTCTAAATAAGGTGAATCGATCTGTTGTATATCTCCGGTAAACACCATTTTTGTCCCTTCTCCGGCTCGAGTTATAATGGTTTTTATTTCATGAGGAGTTAAATTTTGAGCTTCGTCGATAATACAAAATGTCTCGGAAAGGCTTCGGCCTCGGATATAAGCCAAAGCTTCGATAACCAATGTTCCTTTTTCCTGCATATCTTGTAAAATTCTGTAATCGCTGCTTTCAAGAGAAAATTGGTGTTTAATGACATTTAAATTATCGAATAGAGGTTGCATATAAGGGGCTATCTTTTGCTTTTCATCTCCAGGCAAGTATCCCAAATCTTTATTAGCCAAAGCCACGATAGGACGAGCTAATAAAATCTGTTTATATAATTTGTTTTGTCGTAAAGCTCCGGCTAAAGCTAATAGTGTTTTCCCAGTTCCGGCTTTCCCTGTTAAAGCAAGGAGTTTGACTTCAGGATCATTTAGCAAATCAAAAGCAAAGGTCTGTTCTGCATTGCGCGGCTCTATGCCGAAATTCTTTTCTTTAATTACTTTCCGGACTTTATCGGTTTCGGAAACATAGCGGGCAAGAACAGAAGAAGTCCCACTTTCCAAAACAAAACATTCGTTTGATTTAAACGGATCATTCGATATTTCTGTGGCCGGAATGCCGTCTTTAGATTTGTAAATGGCATCGATAATTTCTGGAGAGACATTGTCTAATACCCGATGTTCTGATTCGAAAATATCAATATTTTTGACTTTATCATTGATATAGTCTTCAGTTTCGATACCTATAGCTCGGGCTTTCATCCGTAAATTTATGTCTTTAGTTACCAGAATCGTTTTTCTGTCAGGATGATTTTCTCTTACTATCAATGTTGCCGCTAAAATAAGATGGTCGGGTTTCTTTTCTGGAAATACCGATTTTACTTTTTCAGGATATGTACTATTGACAACGATGGATAATCGTCCTAAATCAGGGCCTAATAATGCGCCTTTTGTAAACAAATGGTTATCTGTAATTTCGTCCAGTTCTCGGACAAATTCCCGAGCATTGAAGTTAATTTGGTCGTTTCCTTTTTTGAATTTGTCTAATTCTTCTAAAACAACTATGGGAATGAAAATGTCATTATCTTGAAAATTAAACAAGCATTTGTAGTCGTGCAGAATAACATTCGTATCTAACACAAAATTCTTTTTGGCACTCATAATAGCATGTTTTAATAGTTAATATTTTAAATAAAGACATTTTGTCTTTTTCAAATATAATCATTCATTTAGAAAAAGACTTCTCTTTTAGATTAAAATAGCTTAACATTATTGTGAAATCTGCTTTTAGAACAGAAAATGTGAAATAAGGAAAAGTTTATGTATGTTTGTACCGAATTATATCGGAAAATATGAAAAGAATAGGATTATTGTCTGATACACATGCTTATTGGGATGAGAGATATATTAAATATTTTTCGGAATGTGATGAGATATGGCATGCCGGAGATATAGGGTCTATGGAAATTGTCGATAAGTTTCAATCATTTAAGCCATTCCGTGCGGTTTACGGTAATATTGACGGACAAGATATACGGGCTATATATTCGAAACATCTTCGTTTTACCGTAGAAGGTGCAGATATATGGATGACTCATATTGGGGGATATCCCGGTAAATATGACAGAGAAGTTATCCCCGAAATTTATAGAAATCCTCCGGATTTATTTATATCCGGACATTCTCACATACTAAAGGTTTTATATGATAAAACTTTAAAGCTTTTACATATAAATCCGGGAGCTGCCGGTAAATATGGTTTCCATAAAAAAAGGACATTGGTGCGTTTCACAATTGATGATAAAATATTTAAAGATTTGGAGGTAATAGAATTAGGAGAAAAATAATTTATTTTTCGTACATGTCAAACGCATAAAATCTATACGATAAGTAAATTCTTTTTTTATTCCCGGAAAAATTTGATTATAAATTTTTTGCAAGATCTCTCGTATATTAATAAACGATAGAGCAACGGTTTGCATATCTACATTGTTTTGTATGATTGTATTTTCACTGGTTTTCAAAATAAAATCCATCTCTTTGTTATATTTATCGAATGTTTTGTCAATACCGTTTTCCTTTATATGCATACTTTAGGAACAAAAACAGTAAAAAAGTTTTTCTAATTTATGTGAACACTTTTTATTATAATGCTGTTTTATGTTTTAAATTCAATAAATGAGTGTATTTTTGCCTAAATAACGGAGGATGATATGGGATTAAAACGTTTCGGAGTTTCTTTGGATGAAAGTTTATTAGAGTCTCTTGATTTATTTGTCGTTAATAACGGTTTTACAAATAGATCTCAGGCAATCAGATTTTTGGTTGAAAAAAATATTGCAGAGACTAAATGGCTATGTAATCATGTCGTAGCCGGAACAATCATTATCATGTATGATCAGAGTAAGAAAGATATTTCCGTAAGAATTGAGGAAATACAGCAAGCGTATCAGCAGGTTATTTTATCATCTTCTCAATATTACCTCAATAGCAATTTTTGCCTTCATATTGCGACGGTAACCGGAGAAGCTTATAAGTTGACAGAACTTTCGGACAGACTGATTGCAATAAAAGGCATAAAGCATGGAAAGCTTGTGATGAGTAGAGCAGATTAATTTTTTTTGAATTTATAGTAACACGATAATAGAAAAACGTGTCACTTAAGTAATAAAACTAAAAAGGATAAAAATGAGAAAAGTTATTCAACACATTTATTCAGTTGTATTTTTATTTTGTATCGTTTTTTCTGTTCATGCAGGATCATCGTTAAAGGATACATTGGATATACAAGAAGTTGTTGTCACCGCGACAAAAACGAGAGTGAACAAAAACAATACACCTTTGTCTATTTCTGTAGTCACTCGTCAAGAGATTGAGCGCAGTAGTGAATCTGCTTTACTTCCGGTTTTATCTCAAAGAGTGCCCGGACTATTTGTTACTCAGCGGGGAATTACCGGCTTCGGGGTATCTACCGGGTCTGCTGGAACAGTAAATATAAGAGGTGTAGGAAGTGGTAACAAGGTGCTTATGCTATTCGACGGGCAACCTCAATGGGCAGGAATTTATGGACATAGTCTTCCTGACACTTATGTTGCATCTGATGTAGATAAAGTAGAGGTGATACGTGGGCCGGGATCGCTTCTATATGGATCTAATGCAATGGGAGGGGTTGTGAATATAATCACCCGAAGTCAACATGAAGAGGGAGTCAGTACCCATGCGAGAGCGATGTACGGCTCTTATAATACCCAGAAATACATGATCAATAATGGCGTGAGGTCGGGAAAATTTAATAGTTTTATTTCCCTGAATCATGATCGTACGGACGGACATCGTGATAATTCGAAATTTAATATTACGAACGGATTTGTAAAAATCGGTTATGATATTTCTTCTCATTATAGTGTTGTCGGAGATATTAGTGCCGCATATTACGATTTAAGGAATCCCGGAAAGGATACCGATCCATTATTGGACGGTTGGATGCATATATGGCGTGGAATCGCATCTGTGGGAGTTGAAAATAAGTATCAGAAATATTCCGGAGCAATAAGGGCTTTTTATAGTTGGGGAAATCATAAGATCAATGATGGACATGAAGCCGATGAAGCAGCAAAAGATTATTTGTTTCGTTCAACGGACTTCAATTACGGTGTACAGGCGTATGAATCATTTTTTATTATTCCGAACAATCAATTTACATTAGGGGTCGATTACAAGAATTGGGGTGGAAATGCGTGGAATGCCTTTTTTTCAGGAGAAAGAAAAGACATTATTGCGGATAAAAGTGTACATGAATTGGCCGGATATGCGATAATGCAACAAGAATTTTGGAATCAGTTCACTCTAAATGCAGGAGTCCGTTATGAACATAACAGTACATTCGGCAGTGAGTGGGTGCCGCAAGCAGGATTTACATGGAGACCTTTTGGGGGAAATTCTATTAAAGCTTCTTTTTCGAAAGGGTTTCGTAGTCCTAATATGCGAGAACTTTATATTACATTCGGACCTGGAAATAAAGCGAATGCGGATTTGAATCCAGAGAGCATGTTGAATTACGAGGTGTCTATCGGACAATATTTTTGGAACAATCGGATACATGCAGAAGTAACGGTATTTTATATCGATGGTAAAAATATGATTCAAGTTGATCCACAGTCGGGACAGCTTGAGAATGTCGGAAAGTTTTATAATAAGGGTATTGAATTGGACGCAGATATTCAGGTTTTACGAAATTTACGCTTTTCTACAAATTATAGCTTTTTACATACCAATAAGGAAATTGTTGCTGCTCCTAAACATAAATGGTTTTTAGAAGGCTTATATACGTGGAAAAATTTAAGTATAACATTAAATATGCAGTCGATATTCGGTTTATATGTCAGTAATTTAATGAAGAACGAAGATTATACTCTTCTGAATGGACGTATTGCCTATAAAATAGGAAATAAAAAACAGAATATTACGTTGTTTGTAAAAGGGGAAAATTTGACAAATACGAAATATACCATTAATGAAGGATATCCGATGCCGGGTGCTATAGCAATGGGAGGATTTGATTTTAAATTTTAAATTTTTTACCGGAACTCAATATCGATGGCATGATAAGAATTTATTATCATGTCATTTTTAATTAATTGATTATTTTTGTACGTTTAAATGAATCTCTGAATAATGTACAGAATTATATTATCTATAATTGGCATTGGTCTTATTTTATGTGGATGCAGTAGTAATATTCCGAGCTCTTATGAATTGAACGGTGAAGTTTATAATTCTCGATTTAATGGAAAGACTATATATCTTTCTAAAGTGGACGGAGATGAGCTTACGAATATAGATAGTACCTTAGTCGAGGTGAATAAGTTCTGTTTAAAGGGCGTTCAAGATGTTCCGACAGTTTGTTATTTACGTTTTAGGGAAGATCACTTGTTACCGGAATATGTACCAGTAACGTTTATATTAGAAAACGGAACAATAAATGTTCAAATTACAAAATCAGATTCTAAAGCAACAGGAACGGTATTGAATGATTCTCTTTTTTCATTTCAAAAGTCTATGGATAAGTATGAAAAGCAGCTTACTCGTATAGAAGCTCGATATAAAAAGATGATAGCTGACAGTACGATAAATAAAGAGACCGAGAAGCAAATATACGAAGAGTATAATTCTGAGGAAAAAGCAAATCTGGAGTTTATTAAGAAGGTTATAGGACAGAATCTGAATAATATATTAGGTGCTTATATTTTTAATTTAAATCGAAATAGATTAGCGGACAAGGATATTGAAATTATTTTGCAAAAAGCCGGATCTACATTTAAAAATCAACCGGATATAAGACTTATTTCCGAAAGAATCAGACGATTGAATAATATATCTGTAGGGAAAATGTTCAAAGATTTTGATTCTCAGGATATTCAAGGAAGAAGAAAATCTTTATCTGAATATGCTGGACGAGGAAAATTTTTGATTGTAGGTTTTTGGGCATCTATATCTCCTTCAAGCCGAATAGAAATGAAAAATCTAATAGAGATACACAAAAAATATAAATACAAGGGTATTGACATTATTAGTGTATCTTTAGATACGGATTCTTTATCTTGGATAGAAAATATAGAACGATATAATTTAACTTGTCCACATTTATCGGATTTTAAAGGATGGGAGAGTGATGCCGTCAAAGCTTATGAAATTAATAAAATACCTTATATCCTCCTATTAAACCCAGATGGAAGTATTGCAGCAAAAGAAACAGATACTAATTGCTTAAAAGAGAAATTGAAAGAATTATTTGATTGACAAAAGCCTCACAAATAATTCTTTAAGCAAATTCAAGCAGATTATCTTATTCGAATTTAATCGATTTTGCTGGTCGTATGAGAGAGACCAAATAAGAAGGTCCGATAAGCATTAATAAAGAAATCACCAGACAACTGATATTCAAGATGAGTATATACCCGAAATTCAATTCGACAGGAACTGCCGGAATATAATACACATCAGGATCTAATTTGATAAGTTTAAAATGGGCTTGTAGCAGGCATAATAGTATTCCTATTATATTACCCCATATCATACCTTTTCCGACTAAGAAGATCGAAATATAAATAAAGATTTTGCGAATAGAGTAGTTGGTTGCCCCTAAGGCTTTTAATATGCCAATCATGTTGGTCCGTTCCAAAATAATAATTAATAAGCCCGAAATCATCGTAAAACCGGCAACAACGGCCATCAAAATAAGAATTACCCATACATTCATATCCAACAAATCCAGCCAATTAAATAACTGTGGATTCAATTCTCGGACAGAACGAACAAAATAATGTTCTCCATATCGGTCTGTACAATTCATTAAATCGAAATAGAGATTTTCTGTTACTTCGTCCAATTTTGAAAAATCTCGTAATTTCACTTCAATACCACTAAATTGATCAGTTCCCCATCTATTAAGTTTTTGAACATGACGAACATCTCCGATAATAAAGAGCTTATCGTATTCGGTAAAATTGGTCTGATATATTCCTGTAATCTCAAATTTTCTAGCTCTGATATTGTCATCTATAAAATAACAAAGTATTTGATCTCCGGCTTCTAAATGTAGTTTGTTTGCAATATAATGAGATATTAATGTTTCATTTGAAATAGCCGAATCGGAGAGGTGAGGAGGAACACCTGCCAAAAGATTCTTTTCAAAAAAAGACCAATCATAATTTTTATCTACACCCTTAAGAGCTATTCCTAAAAATTCATTATCGGTCTTCAATATACCCGGCTTAGTTGCGAAATTTTCAATGTATAAAATTTCAGGATTTTGTTTTAATGCGGCTTGTAAACTATCGGAAACTCCGATAGGCAATGTTTCAAAAGATGAATTGTTTGAGAAACCGCTGATTTGGATATGTGAACTGAACCCTATTACTTTACCGCTGACCTCATGCTTAAATCCGACAACAATAGCTACGGATATAATCATTATAGCTAATCCTAAAGCTACTCCTAAGGTTGCGATACGAATAGCTGGAGGAGAAACTTTTTTTCTTCCGTCTTTATTGAAATGTATTTTTTTTGCTATAAATAGCTCTAAGTTCATATAGTTCTACCGGGATAAGATTCCAATGCTTTACTCAATACAATCAAAGCATTCGCTAAATCTTCTTTTTTTAGGACATATGCTAACCGGACCTCATTTTTACCTAATCCCGGAGTCGTATAAAATCCAGATCCGGGAGCCATAAATACAGTTTGCCCTTCATACTCGAAATGTTCAAGACACCAAGCACAAAATTTATCCGCATCATCAACCGGTAGCTTTGCCATTGTGTAAAATGCACCCATGGGAATCGGTGAATAACAACCGGGAATACGATTAATTCCGTCTATGAGGAATTTACGACGTTCTACATATTCATTATATGTATCCAGCAAATAGTCTGATGGTGCACCGAGAGATGCTTCGGCAATTAATTGTCCGATAAGAGGCGGACTTAAACGTGCCTGACAAAATTTCATCACATTTTTTTTCAACTCTTTATGTTTTGTTATCAAAGCTCCAATACGAATTCCACATTCGCTATATCGTTTTGATACAGAGTCAATTAATACAACATGATCTTCTATTCCTTTTAAATGAAAAGCCGAAATGTAAGGAGCTCCGGTATAACAAAACTCTCTATATACTTCGTCAGAAAAGAGAAACAAATCATATTTTTTTACCAAATCCCTTATTTGGTTCATCTCTTTTTGGGTATATAGGTAACCTGTCGGATTATTAGGATTGCAAATCAGTATTCCACGGGTTCGTTCTGTAATCAAGGCTTCAAATTTATCTATTGCAGGTAATGCAAAACCTTCATTGATAGAAGAGGGGAGTGTCTTAATTGTTGCCCCTGCTGAAATTGCAAACGCCATATAATTTGCATATGCGGGTTCGGGAACGATTATTTCATCTCCCGGATCAAGGCATGCTAAAAAAGAAAACAAGACTGCTTCTGAACCTCCCGTAGTAATGATAATATCATCAGCATTTACCTGAATATTAAATTTGGCGTAGTATTCGACAAGTTTCTCACGAAAGCTTAGAATTCCTTCGCTTGGGCTATATTCTAAAATTTTGCGATCTAAATACCGGGCAGCATCCAGTCCTATTTCCGGAGTCGGTAAATCTGGTTGTCCTATGTTCAAGTGATATACTTTTATCCCTTTTTGTTTAGCTTTATTTGCTAACGGGACTAATTTTCGAATTGGGGAAGCGGGCATTATTTCACCGCGGTTAGATATTTTCGGCATACTTTAGTAGTATAATCTCGTATATTCTATAACTTATCGTTTTATTCTCGCTACAAATTTATTATTCTTTGTGTTATTAAGCAAACAAAAGCGAAGGATAATGCGGCAAATTGACGTTTCACAATAAATCTTTCAAACAATTCAGCAATAAGTATTGGCATTATTATTATTTTTGTGTCCACTTAACGAAGAGGAAGAATAATGTTTAAGAATATCGTATCCAGTTTATTCGCTTTGGTTGCTGCCCCTGGTAAGGCATGGCAGAGCATATCTTCAAAAGAAGAAAGTCAGGCAACGTTTTTAAACGGATATTTGTATCCGATTATGGGAATAACGGCTCTTTCGGTTTTTGTGAATTTGCTCAATGATCAGTTTACATTGGAGAAAGCATTAAAACTGATGACAATTGATTTTGTCAAATTTTTTGTAGGATTTTATATTGCATCTTTTTTAATAGATGAATTGCTACAAAAATTTTTTGATAGAGAAAAGAATCCCAAACAAGTACAGTTATTTGTTGGTTACACTTTAAGTGTATATATGTTGATAACGATTTTTCTCAATTTATTTATGGGAATGTTTTCTTTTTTACGATTTGCTCCTTTATACATCATCTATGTTATATGGGAGGGATCTAAATACTATATGGATATCAATGAAAATAAGCGTCTGATATTTGTCGTTTTATCATCATTGATTCTTATATTTTCTCCGGATATCATTGAACGTTTTATGTTCATTTTAATGCCGGGATTAGGAAATTAAATGTGTAAAAATATGAAGTTACCACAGGTCAATATAAAAAATAAAAGAGCATCTTTTGATTATGAGTTGCTTGACACATATCAAGCAGGAATAGTTCTTACCGGAACAGAAATAAAATCGATTCGTCTTGGAAAAGCCAGTTTGATAGATACGTTTTGTTTTTTCAATAACGGAGAGTTATGGGTTAAGAATATGTATATTGCAGAATATTTTTACGGAACCTATAACAATCATCAAGCGAGAAGAGACAGAAAGTTATTATTGACAAAAAAAGAATTGCAAAAGATACAACGTCTATCTAAGGAGTCCGGTTTTTCTGTAATTCCTACGAAAATATACATTAGTGATAAAGGTCTGGCAAAAATCATTGTTGCTATTGCGAAAGGTAAAAAAGTATATGATAAGCGAGAGTCGATAAAGGAAAGGGAAGATAAACGCCAAATGGATCGGGCATTTAAGCGTTAATAATTTTCTCACAAATAATAAAAATCTTTTTGTCTGGATATAACGTTGTAGCGAATATATAGATGTTTCCTCCGTCTTTTATTTTTGACTTTTTTCGTAATTCTTCTGTTGTTATTGGGAAATTTCGGACTGTAATGTTAGCTGAAGGATATTGCATGGAAAGTTTCTTTAAGACTTTGCCCGAAAAAGGTATAACTTCCTTTACAGTAAAAATACGACCGGGGAAGTCCGTTATAAGCTTATTAGATGTATATAAGTGGCTGTTTTTATGTATTTTAGATATAGAAAAAGAAATAGCTACCGATTTGAATGCCCCAGCTTTCAAAATAGAAGAATTAGGTTCATATAAGTAAGACTGAATCGAAGTTACAGATTGTAATAAAGGAAGATTTTTCTCATTTTCTAATGTGAAAATGTAATTTTCCGGTTGTTGTACAGGACTCAAGTTGACACAATTAATAGAGATCTCATCTTCTGAAAAATGGTTGTTGATGATAAAAAATAGTTCTTTACATTCATTTTTTACAGAGATAACATGTACCTCCTTAACAAATTTCAGATCTTGTATAGCTCGACTAATATCAATCATAGGAGATGACTTCAATAAAATTACTGGAGCTTTTTTCAATAATATGCTCTGCAATTCTATTATGTCGGGTTCGCAGTCTCGCAAATCATATAATCGTTTGTTTTCCGAATTACGTCTAGCCGGATCGATATAAAACGCATCAAATTTTACATTGCATTCGAGAATAAATTTTAGACTATCTGAACAAATTACTCGGATATTGTTTTTTTGCAATACATCGAAGTTATATTTTGCCACATCACAATATAATGGATAACGTTCTATATAAGTAACTTTTTCTGCTGAAGCGGCAAAATAATAGGAATCTATACCTAATCCGCCAGTCAAATCACATATTGATTTATATTTCGATCCTATAATACATTGTTTATATTTGGCAGTAATTTCAGATGATGCTTGTTCGGCAGATAAAACAGATGGAAATAATAACTTCTTGTTTTGATTCCAAAGAGGTAATTTACTTTTAATTTTTTGTCTGGATTCTATTTGATCAATAGCAAAAGAGAGATTAAAATTCAGATTTTCAAATCTCTTTAATCTAAGCTTCATCGGATTTTCTTGTGAGTACTTTTCTATAAAGTCAAATAAATTATTTACAATATCCATGTATTTTTAAGCAACAAATTTTTTATCAAAGATACGTTTTTATTGCTTTAGATACAAATCTTCTCTTGTTATATAATTTGTATTATGTTAAATAGAAAAGCTAACTTTACCTCTGTATGATCTTGAAAAATTATTCCAAAGTTATTAAGTAAATTAAAAAAACTATTAGATCGTTTAAATCTATATTTAAGAGTTCGTGCTTCCTGACATTCTTTCGATAATATAAACGAGTAAAAAACCTGCAATCATAAGAATTATTGCCTGCCAGACATATACATTCGGTAAAATATTTTGTTCGACTAAAGGTTTAATAGCGCCATGACTATCTACAAATGTTTCTAATGTCTTTTTCCACGGCCAGACTTTATTTAACGATCCCAGCATAAAACCTGTCAAAGTGGCAATTGTTATATCATGAAATCTACGTAACAAATAAGATAAAACATTGGAAAACAGTACTAATCCTATGGCTGCACCACAGGCAAAGACAATGATAATTGTAATATCTAATGATTTTACGGCATTCATGATAAACTCATATTTACCTAATAATAATAGAATAAAACTACCTGAGATTCCGGGCAATATCATTGCACATATAGCAATAGCTCCACATAAAAATATGAATGACAGATTTTCTGGTGTTTGAGATGGAGTTGCGATTGTTATATAGTACGCGATCCCTACTCCTATAATAAAAGAGAACCAACGTTTCCAATCCCAAACTTGAATTCTTTTGGAAACAAAATATGTCGATGCAATAACTAAACCGAAAAAGAAAGCCCATACTAATACCGGATAGTCATCTAACAGAAAAGTTATAAGTTTAGCCAAAGAGAAAACACTTATGAGAATGCCTAATATTACAGAAAGTAAAAAGTTTCCATTAATATTATTCCAAAAGCTTTTCAATTTAAATGTAAAAAGAAGTTTTAAAGTTTTAAGATCAACGCTTTTTATGGAATTAATCAATTCTTCGTATATCCCCACAATAAAAGCAATAGTTCCCCCTGATACTCCGGGTACGACATCTGCAGCACCCATTCCCATTCCTTTTAAAGTCAGTATCGTATAATCTTTAATATTTCTTTTCATTTTTGTTATAAGTTATAAGTCTTCGTTTAAACCTTCTTTTAGAATCTTTTTTAATTTATCGATTATTTCCTTAGTTTGTTCCAGTTCTTTACGGTTTTCTTCAGATATATCTTCAACGTTATCGATTTGTAATGTTGTTTCATCTAATTGTCCGATCATATTTACAGCCTTTTCTTGATCACCTGAATTAAAATGAGCAAGAATCAGCTTAAAAGTTAATTTTGCATTATAAATATCAGTAGATAAAGCCTGTTCATAATACGATATTGCTGTATTATAATCAGAATTTTGAGAGGCTAAATCTCCTAAGAGAACAAGTACATCTTGATTTTCTGGATTCAATTTTGCAGATTGTTCTAAAAATTTTTTACCTTCTGTAAACTCTTTTATTTCGACATATATTTCTCCGAGAAAAGCTAATGCATCAGCATCTTTAGGCTCTAGTTCAATACTTTTTCGTAAGCGTTGAATTGCGTTAGAAATATCACCTAAATCATAGTAATTAGATGCCTGTTGATAATATAAATTAGCATTATCAGGAGTATATGATAATGCTTTATCCAAATATCGGATAGCATCTTCATTTTTTTCTAGTTTAGTAAAACATTCTGCAATTAATTCATAAATCATAGACTTGTCTTCAATTACATCTAATAACTCTTTAAATACTTCTATTGCCTGAGCGTAATTTTCATTGTCATATAGACAATATCCTTTAAAGGAAAGAATGGTTTCATCCCCTTCTTTGGCCGTTAGGGCAAAATCACAAGCATCAACAGCTTTGTCATAGTCTTTTTTTAAGGCATGTATTTTGGCCGTGTTAAACCAATCGACATAAGAATAAGGATCTCTATCAAGCAAAATATCATATACAGATAATGCAAGGTCATATTCTTGACGATCTTCGTAAATGAGAGCCAATTCTCTCAACACTTCACTTCCATTTGCCAATACTTTATCTGCCGCAAAAATAAAATCTTTCAGTTCATCTATATATCCGAAATCTAAATACATATCTATAATGTCAAAGCAAAGATCGACAGACATTTCATCTGAGGACAACAAGCTGCTCAACAATGAAATAGCTTGTTCTCCATTTGCTTGAATAAAACTCAATTCTGCACAAATCAAAACAGCATCTACCGAGTCGTGAGGTATAGAATAAATTTGTTTTTCAGCTTCCTCTACGCAATCAAGACATAAAAGATATTTGGCTCTTTTAATTCCTAAACTCATGCTTCCTGGATGCATGGACAAACCACGCTCTATTACTTCCAATGCTTTTTGATAAAGATCTCGTATTTCATACTGATATGCTATCTCTTCCAGATCATCTGCATCAAAATAGTAGTTCGCATGATCTTTTACCATCTGTTCATATCGGATCAATAACTCAGGACGTTTATCTTCAGACATGTATTTGTTTTTAAAAATCAGGCTGTTGAATTTCTCTGATAAAAGAAATTCAACAGCCTCAGTATTTATTATTTTTATATTACCTCCCTTTTATTTTTTCCCAACTATCTTTTAACGATACAGTACGGTTAAAAACCAGTTTATCCGGTTTAGAATCTTTGTCCACACAAAAATATCCTGTACGTTGAAATTGAAATCTGTCTCCTGGTTTTGCATTTTCAAATAAGTAAGGCTCTATCCGGCAATTATTCAAGATTTTTAAAGATTCAGGATTTAGCAATTCTCTGAAATCTTTTTCTTTCTCTTCTGACGGATTTTCTACACAAAATAAGCGATCATAAAGTCTTATTTCTGCAGACTTACTGTATTCTACAGAAACCCAATGCAGAGTGCCTTTGACTTTTCGTCCGCTTTCGGGCATTCCGCTTTTGGTCAATGGATCATATTCACAATATATCTCTTCAATTTCCCCATTTCCACCTTTTTTACAGCCTGTGCATTTTACAATGTAGGCTGATTTTAACCTAACTTCTTGTCCCGGTGTCATGCGGAAAAATTTTTTCGGAGGATTTTCCATAAAATCGTCTCGTTCAATATATAATTCACGAGTAAACGGAATTTCATGAAAACCTGCAGATTCATCTTCCGGATTATTCTCCGCCTTCATATATTCTACCTGATTCTCCGGATAATTGGTAATGATGAGTTTTACCGGATTTAAAACAGCAGATACACGATTAGCCGTTTTATTTAAATCTTCGCGGATACTATGTTCAAGCAAAGAAACACTTATAAGTCCATCGTATTTGGTATATCCTATTCTATCGATGAAATTTCGTATTGATCGAGGGGTATATCCACGACGGCGTAGACCACAAATAGTCGGCATTCGGGGATCATCCCATCCTGATACAAGCTTTTCTTGCACTAATTGCAATAATTTACGTTTACTCATTACGGTATATGTCAAATTAAGCCGATTGAATTCCATTTGCCTGGGACGATATGTCTCATCGGCCAATTGATCTACGAACCAATCGTATAACGGCCTGTGAACCTCAAATTCCAATGTACAGATAGAGTGCGTCACACCTTCGAAATAGTCTGATTGACCATGAGCAAAATCATACATCGGATATGCATTCCAAGTATTTCCCGTACGATGATGTGGATGTTTAATTATCCTGTACATAATAGGATCTCTCATGTGCATATTGGGCGAGGCCATATCTATTTTTGCCCGTAATACCATAGCGCCTTCCTCAAATTCGCCTCTATTCATTCGTTCAAACAAATCTATATTTTCCTCAATAGGACGGTTTCTGTAAGGGCTTGGAGTCCCCGGTTGTGTAGGGGTACCCTTTTGTTTCGCTATTTCTTCGGCAGATTGTTCATCGACATAAGCTTTCCCTTCCTTAATCAGACGAAGTGCCAAATCCCATAATTTCGGAAAATAATCTGATGCGTAATAAAGTCGATCCCCCCAATCAAATCCTAACCAATGTATATCTTCTTTGATTGAATCTACATATTCGACATCTTCTTTAACGGGGTTAGTATCATCAAAACGAAGATTACAAGTTCCCCCAAATTTTTCAGCGACACCGAAATCCATACAAATGGCTTTTGCATGACCTATATGCAAATAGCCGTTAGGCTCCGGTGGAAAACGAGTATTTAATCGTCCCCCATTTTTCCCTGCCGCCAAGTCTGCTTCAATTGCAGCTTCAATAAAATTCAGGCTTTTCTTTTCCTCCTCATTATTCTCTATCTGTGTCATATTCTTACTAGATTACTGAATATTGCTGTGTTTGACCTGCATAAGATCTTAAACAGGCTTTTATAAAATGCAAATATAATTAATTAAGTGTAATAATATCTGCCATTATTGATTTTTCTATAAATATATTTTTATCGAATATGTAAATATTTGTGTGTTTGTAGGCTCAATCGCCATTCTGGATTTTTTTTGATAAATTCGATAACTTCTTTTGTGTTTTGCATAGAACAAGGTTGCAGCATTTTATGTTTGCATGAATATTGTTTATAAACGCTCATATCTTGGCTTAAATAAACAACTTTTAGTTCATCCATTTGTTTACGGACACAATCTTTCTTAGGGCTGCAAGTGATCCAATCACACCAACGTGTAACAGCATCGAATCCTTTGGTCAAAGTTCCGTTTGTTTCTATTTGCAAATAAAATCCTTGAGCTTTTAAAAGTGATAGGAAACAGTCATCTAATTGCATTGATGGCTCTCCTCCTGTTAAAACAACATGCTTTGCAGGAAATTTTCGTATAATATCGAGAATTTCTTCATCAGACATGATCTTGCCCAAAGAATGATCCGTATCACAAAATTCACAATTTAAATTACATCCGGAAAAACGAATAAAAATAGCTGGAACTCCCGTATAGTATCCTTCTCCTTGAATACTGTAAAATATTTCATTAATCTTTTTCATAAATAGCAATATTTCCTTCAGATTCTTGTACCTCTACCCGAAAGCAAAAAGGAATTTGATCACATACCCAACGAGCAATATTCTCGGCAGTAGGATTAAATGGTAAAATTTCATTCAGATTTTTATGGTCTAATTTTTCATGTATGAGTTTTTTGATTAGCGAAAAATCCGTAACCATTCCATCTTGGTTCAATGTTTCTGCACGACAGAAAATCGAAATTATCCAATTATGTCCATGTAAAGAAGAACATTTACTTTCATAAGACAGATTTAAATGATGAGATGCCGATATTTCTAATGTTTTTTTGACTATATACATAGTTTTCTTTTTCAAAGTTTCTTTTTCTAAAATCCGTGCCAAAAATAACAGATAAATCGGAAATATAAAAACCTTGAAAAATTAAAAAAGCCCAGCTTAATATTGGGCTTAAATAAATATCAAAATAGTCTGTATTTTTAGTCTTAAAGATTCAGAACCATTATTACGGTAGATTCCAATTTTTTTCATTATAATAACGCATTAGGTGATTGATGGCTTCTTGTAAGTCTTCACGTAATTGATGATTCATTTCATGTATATGAATGCGTTTATGTTCATTTATTTTTTGTAACAAGTATTTTGAAAAAAGTTGCTCCATATTATTTTCCCCCAATTTATCGTTAAATCCTATGGTTATACTGTCTGTGTGTTTGATTACATAACCGAACAATATATCTTCAGACCGTTCCGGATTTATTGACCGAACTTCATAGTACTCAGGATTATCCATTGTTTCAGTGCAGGGAGGAACTGTAGATTTTAATAATTGTCGTGCTGTGCTGAATGCGTCATTTACAACTTCCATAATTATCGATTTTTATTTCATATTTATTATAATACAGTCCAACACGCTTTTTGTTCAATAATTACTCATTTTATAATCCCGAGCATATTTTATATCTTTGCAGGGCTACTAATTTTAATGAATTTTTCAAGTGATATATCCACATAATTTTGAGCAAAAAATAGGATTCGACAAGATCCGCCAACATATAGAAAATAAATGCTTAAGTACGCTCGGTATAGATCGTGCAAAAAAAATGGTATTTATAAGTGATTATGATACTATTGCCAGAAAACTTCACGAAACTGAAGAGTTTGTTCATATTCTCCAAAAAGAAGACGAATTTCCTGCAAATTATTTTTTTGATGTACGTCCGGCACTTAAAAGAATACGGGTGGAAGGAACTTTTTTGGATGAATCTGAGTTATTCGATTTACGTCGATCACTTGAGACTATAAAGGGGATTGTTTATTTCTTTCTGAACAAAGAGACTGAAGAAAATACACCTTATCCATATCTTCAGAAATTGGCGGGAGATGTAACGGTTTTCCCGCAAATTATCATAAAGACCGATCAGATATTGGATAAATTTGGACATATAAAAGATAATGCTTCCCCTGACCTACAACGTATTCGTCGTGAGATAACGGCAACTTTATCCGGAATATCTAAAAGTCTTAATTCTATTTTGAGGATCGCTCAAAGCGAAGGTGTAGTTGATAAAGATGTAACACCAACAATGAGGGACGGACGACTGGTTATTCCTGTTATTCCTGCCTATAAAAGAAAGATTAAGGGTATTATCCATGATGAATCAGCAAGCGGAAAGACAGTATTTATAGAGCCAGCAGAAGTGGTTGAGGCAAATAATCGCATTCGTGAACTTGAAAGTGATGAACGGAGAGAAATTATTCGCATTTTAACCTCCTTTGCCGATGAATTACGTCCTTACACTGAAGAGATATTCCATTCTTACGAATTTCTTGCTGATATTGATTTTATTCGGGCGAAGGCATTATTTTCAATTCAAATCAACGGATTATTGCCTACATTTGAAGATTGTCAGCAGATAGATTGGTATCATGCTATACATCCTTTATTATTTTTGTCACTTCAAAAGCAACAAAAACAAGTCGTTCCATTAGATATAACTTTAGATCATAAAAACAAAATTCTCTTGATCTCAGGACCTAATGCTGGAGGAAAGTCAGTCTGTTTAAAAACTGTGGGATTACTGCAGTATATGTTACAATGCGGACTTCTGATTCCGGTTTATGAAAATTCACGAACAGGAATCTTTGATAGTATATTTATTGATATTGGAGATGAACAGTCGATAGAGAATGATTTAAGTACTTATAGTTCTCATTTGACAAATATGAAATTTTTTATCCGAAATTGTGATGACCGTACAATATTGTTGATTGATGAATTTGGGGGCGGTACAGAACCTCAAATCGGAGGGGCAATAGCAGAAGCCTTATTAGATCGATTCAATAAGAAAAATTCATTCGGTGTTATTACGACTCATTATCAGAACTTGAAGCATTTTGCTGAAGATACTCCAGGTATAATAAATGGAGCTATGCTTTATGATCGGCATTTAATGCAACCGCTATTTAAGTTGTCAATAGGAAATCCCGGAAGTTCTTTTGCTGTAGAAATTGCTCGAAAAATCGGGTTGCCGGAAGATGTAATTGCTGATGCATCCTCTAAAGTCGGTTCTGATTATATTAATATGGATAAGTATTTGCAAGATATAGTTCGAGATAAACGGTACTGGGAAAATAAAAGACAAAACGTTCGGTTACAAGAGAAGCGCTTAGAAGAAATTACATCTCATTATGAGAATGATATAAAGGCTATAGAAAAGCAAAGAAAAGAGATATTAGCCGAGGCAAGAAAAAATGCAGAGAATATTTTATCCGAAGCAAATGCACGTATTGAAAACACAATACGTTCTATCAAAGAAGCTCAGGCTGAAAAGGAAAAAACAAAAAAGATTCGGAAAGATCTGGAAAAATTCAAAGAATCTATAACGACAGAGGCGATAATAGATGATAAAATCAGTCGGAAAATACAGAAAATAAAAGAAAGAGAAAAGCATAAAAGAAATAAAATATTTACTAATAGTGAGAATATTGCATTCGATTCCAATGTGATAGCAGTCGGAGATGCGGTCAAAGTAAAAGGTCAAGCTTCTATTGGTGAGGTAATGGAGATTCAAGGAAAAAATGTAGTGATCGCATTCGGAATGTTGAAATCGACTGTTAAAATCGATCAACTCGAAAAAATAAGTAAAAATCAGATAAAGAGGGAGAAAAATATAAAAGCGACATTTGTCAGTGAACAGACCGCAGATGATATGCGGGAGAAAAAATTAAATTTTAAGCAAGATATAGATATTCGAGGATTGCGCGGTGATGAAGCAATACAAGCGGTTACCTATTTTATCGATGATGCCATTCTTGTCGGATGTTCTAAAGTCAGGATTTTGCATGGTACAGGTACAGGAATATTACGCCAACTTGTACGCCAATATCTTAGAACTGTTCCGGGTGTGAAACATTTTCAAGACGAACATGTACAATTCGGCGGTGCAGGAATAACAGTTGTCGATCTGGAATAAATCCAGATGACAACCGGTTTATTAGGGCATTTAATAAATGCCTTCGTCTTTCACAAAAACATATAATGTAGATCTGGATACTCCATATTTTTCAGCTATTTTCCTGACAGATACCCCTTGAGCTCTCAGATCGACAATTTCATCCCGTTTGTGTTTCAATAATTTCATCTTGGGAGAGCATCCTTGTCTGCGTCCTAACACAACACCTTCTGATTTCCGTAACGCTAAAGCTTCTCTCGTTCGAGCAGAAATCAAATTATGCTCTATTTCTGCAACAAGGCCAAATGCAAAACCCAACACTTTGCTATTGATATTGTTATCAAAAGCATAACCATCTTTTACACTATAAACAACAACTTCTTTGCGAATACATTGATTTAAGATAGACATGATCTCCAGCAGAGTCCGGCTTAGCCGGGATAACTCTGTGACGATCAGAATATCTCCTTTGGTTAATCGTCTTAATAAGGTCCCTAATTTTCGATCACTACCCTTTTTTTTCCCACTGGCGACCTCTGTGTACCATTTGTCTACCGACAAATTCTTTTTTATGGCGTATTTCTTAATTTCTTCGCATTGATTTTTCAGATGTTGTTTTCCGGTACTAACTCGTAAATATGCCACTACCATTTTTCTATACTTTTCACTATACGCACTTTAAAATAAGCTATAAACATGTGTGATTTAGAGATAATATGTTTTATCTGTAGAATAAAGACCGACAATTTGTCGGTCACATTTTACAAAAATAGTATTTATTTGATGAAAACATAAGAAAGTGCTTAATATTATAAGATTTTTCACACATGAATACTTTTTGCCAGAATAAAAACTTTCTGTATGTTTGTATAAACAAGAGAAATAAAATCTGATTTATGCGCAAGTTCACACCATTTAGAATAGCTTGTATTGTTTTATTATGGATATACCTTTGCTATTTATTAATCAAGGGATACGGAGAAGTCAATTTACGAGTTTTTTTAGTCATTATCGCTTCAGGAATCATTATTTTTGTTCCTATATATAAACGCAATCGAAAATAATTGCAAAAGCAGGACATAAGAATCCCTAAGAAATATTATCGTTTCATCTAATAAAAAGCTACATTTGCAACTGCAAAAGTTTATTTAAATATGGCGATCATAAAAGAGCAATTACTCTCGACAATATATAATCCGGATGATTTACGGAAACTTTCTCCTGAGCAACTACCGCAGATCTGTACAGAATTAAGACAATTTCTTATAGACGAACTATCTTGTAATCCGGGACATTTCGCTTCGAGTTTAGGCACTGTAGAACTTACCGTTGCATTGCATTATGTATTTAAGACTCCTTATGATCGAATTGTGTGGGATGTCGGTCATCAGGCATATAGCCATAAGATTCTTACCGAACGTAGAGACAAATTTTTTACCAATAGAAAGTTTAAGGGACTAAGCGGATTCCCTTCTCCTTTTGAAAGCAAGTATGATACTTTTACGGCCGGACATGCGTCCAATTCAATATCAGCAGCTTTAGGAATGTCTGTTGCGGCTAATTTAAAAGGTGAAAATGATAGAAAAGTCATTGCTGTTATCGGAGATGCAGCAATATCCGGAGGATTAGCTTTCGAAGGATTGAATAACGCATCTATTAATCCGAATAATTTATTGATTATATTGAACGATAATGATATGGCAATAGATCATAACGTTGGTGCATTAAATCAATATTTGGTAAATATAACAACTTCCCCAAGTTATAATAAGCTACGGTATGATATATATCGCACATTGGTGAGACTCAAACTTATTTCGGCAGAACATCGGGGCGCGATTTTACGTTTCAATAACAGTATCAAGGCTTTGATCAGTAAACACCAAAATATTTTTGAAGGGTTGAATATCCGTTATTTTGGACCGATTGATGGGCACGATGTAAATTATATCATTCGTGTACTGAATGATATAAAAGAAATGTCAGGACCTAAACTATTGCATCTGAAAACCATTAAAGGGAAAGGATATGCTCCTGCAGAAAAAGCTGCGACGGTATGGCACGCTCCAGGCAAATTTAATAAAATAACGGGTGAAAGATTTATTGTTAAAGATAATAATCTGCCTCCTCTCTTTCAAGAAGTCTTCGGACGTACATTGGTAGAATTAGCAAGAGAGAATAAAAAAATTGTCGGTATTACTCCTGCTATGCCTACAGGGTGTTCAATGACCTATATGATGTCAGAATTTCCTGATCGCACTTTTGATGTGGGTATAGCTGAAGAACATGCCGTTACTTTCTCCGGAGGATTGGCTAAGGAAGGTTTGATCCCTTTTTGTAACATCTATTCTACTTTTATGCAACGTGCTTTTGACGAAATAATACATGATGTTGCTATCCAAAATCTTCATGTAGTTTTTTGTCTTGACAGAGCCGGACTTGTAGGTGAAGATGGTGTGACACATCACGGAGCTTTTGATTTGTCTTATTTAAGATGTATTCCTAATATGACTATTGCATCTCCTATGAATGAGCATTACCTTAGACATTTAATGTACACGGCTCAGGCTAAAGAAACAGGAGCTTTTGCTATCCGTTATCCTCGAGGGCGGGGATCTCTCGTAAATTGGCACTGTACACCAATGATATTGGAAATAGGGAAAGGCCGGAAACTTTCTGATGGAGAGGATATTGCTCTCATCAGTATAGGTCCTATAGGAGTATCGGCGCAGAAGGCTATAATAAGGGCAAGACAACAGGGTGTTTCTGTAGCCCATTACGACATGATATTTTTAAAACCGATAGATGAAGAATTATTACATGAGATCGGAAAGAAATATTCACGGATTGTTACAGTAGAAGATGGAAGTATAAAAGGTGGACTGGGTATGGCTGTTATTGAATTTATGGCTGATAATGGGTATGTTCCCAGAATAAAACGAATAGGTATTCCCGATCAGTTTATTGAGCATGGAACTATTCCTGAACTCTATAAATTATGCGGTATGGATGAAGATAATATCGTTTCTCTTTTGACATCTGTATGGTAAGAAATCAAGAATCGTAAAATTAAAATATACTTTTAAAGACTTAATATCCTCTATGAAAATAATAATTGCGGGTGCAGGTGAGGTCGGTACTCATTTAGCAAAGTTGCTTTCTAAGGAAGAACAAGATATCATTTTGATTGATGCAGATATAGAAAAACTACAATGGATCGATTCTAATTATAATTTGATGACTGTTGCCGGGTCTCCGACTTCATTCAAGGTTTTAAAAAAAGCCGGAGTCAATAAAGCAGATTTATTCATTGCCGTTATGCCATTCGAATCTCGAAATATTACGGCATGCACATTGGCAACTAAATTAGGAGCAAAAAAAACGGTTGCCCGTATTGATAATTACGAATACCTGTTACCTGAAAACAGAGCTTTTTTTCGGGAGTTAGGAGTCGACGAACTCATATATCCCGAAATGTTGGCAGCAGAGGAAATTGTTACGGCATTGAAAAGAACTTGGGTAAGAAATTGGTTTGAATTATGCAAAGGGGAACTTATTTTGATAGGTGTTAAATTACGGGAAAAAGCACAAATACTCAATCACAAATTATGTGATCTTACCCGACAGAACAATTACTACCATATCGCTGCCATAAAAAGGAATGAAGAAACTATTATTCCACGTGGTAATGATGAGTTGCAACTTAATGACATTGTTTATTTTACTACAACTCCAGATCATATTCAAGATATTCGTGAACTGACAGGAAAAACTGAAGTAGATGTACGAAAGGTAATGATTATGGGTGGCAGCCGTATTGCAATACGACTTATCCATATTGCTCCAGAATACATAAAAATGAAATTAATTGAATGTGATCGGGAAAAAAGTTTCAAATTAGTAGAAAAAATGCATGATACCGTTATTATTCACGGAGATGCAAGAGATATTGATTTGTTGAAAGAAGAAGGCATAAGAGACACCGATGCTTTTATTGCTCTTACAGATAGCTCTGAAACGAATATTTTGGCTTGTTTAACAGCTAAAAGGTTGGGCGTAGCAAAAACCATAGCAGAAGTAGAAAACATTCCGTTTATTTCTACCGCAGAGGGATTGAATATCGGTTCAATTATAAATAAAAAATTGATTGCCGCCAGTAGGATTTTTCAGCTATTACTTGATTCGGATTCTTCAAACGTGAAATGTTTGGCTTTGGCTGATGCTGAAGTCGCCGAATTAGTTGCGAAAGAAGGGTCAAAAATAACAAAAGCACCAGTCAAAGATCTTACATTACCCAAAGATCTCACATTGGGAGGATTGATCAGGGATGGAAAGGGCATTATTGTGAATGGAAATACACAAATTCAGGCAAATGATCATGTTGTCGTATTTTGTCTGGATACAGCTATCCGTAAAATAGAAAAGCTTTTCAATTAATAATTTTAATATGTCAGAAATAAATTTTCGAATAGTAGCACGAGTAATAGGCATATTATTATGTTTTGAAGCACTTTTTATGCTATTGCCGTTAAGTGTTGCAATATACTATAATGAAAGTGATATATATGCATTCTTACTGACCATCGGCATTACGGCGATTGTCGGACTATGCTCTACATTTATTTTTAAAAGACATAGCAAGCAAATGGGCAAAAGAGAGGGATTCTTGATTGTTTCTACTTCTTGGGTTTTCTTTTCTTTATTTGGAATGTTACCGTTTCTTATTCATGGAGATATTGATAATATTACGGATGCTTTTTTTGAAACTATGTCCGGATGTACGACTACCGGAGCCACGATACTGGATGATATAGAAAGTTTACCGCATGGGATTTTGTTTTGGAGAAGCTTAATGCAATGGCTCGGAGGTATGGGTATTATATTATTTACATTAGCTGTTCTTCCCATGTTAAATTCTGGAGGAGGAATTCAACTATTTAATGCAGAAGTTCCGGGTATAACTCACGATAAACTTAGACCGAGAATCAGCGAAACGGCAAAACGTCTGTGGATAGTATATTTAAGTATTACGGTTTTATTGATCGTTTTGCTGGTATTAGGGCCAATGAATTTCTTTGATGCGGTATGTCATGCCTTGACAACTACTGCAACCGGTGGATATTCGACAAAACAGAATAGTATCGCCTATTGGGATTCTGCATATATCGAATATGTCATTATCATATTCATGTTAATCTCAGGAATAAATTTTTCGTTAGTTTATCATGCCGCTCTGGGTGATTATAAAAAGTTATTGCAAGATGAAGAAACCAAATGGTTTTTATTTGTTGTTTTATTAGCCACAGCTGCTATTGCTGCAGGATTATTTATTAGCGGACAAATATACGGGAATGCCGAAAAAACAATTCGTACAGCACTTTTTCAGGTATCGACATGTATTACGACTACGGGATTTGCTACAGCCGATTTTGCTAAGTGGGGACCGTTCTTTAATGTCGTTATATTTTGTGTTATGTTTTTTGGAGCTTGTGCCGGATCTACGAGTGGTGGAGCTAAAACTATACGAATGGTCGTTGTGCTGAAAAATACGGCAAATGAATTTTATCGACACCTCCATCCTAACGCAGTTGTTCCTGTTCGAATCAACCGGCGAGTTATATCTTATGATCTTGTGTCTAAAATATTGGCATTTCTTTTCGTGTATGTGCTGATTATGGCAATAAGCGCTCTTATATTATCGTCTTTAGGACTGACATTTGAAGAATCTTTTGGATGCACACTTTCTTGTCTTAGTAATGTCGGTCCTGGATTCGGACGAATGAGTTCAGACTTTTCTTTTGAAATCATCCCTACGTTTGGTAAATGGGTACTGTCTTTTGATATGTTAATCGGACGATTAGAATTATTTACAGTATTGATTCTTTTCAGTCCGTATTTTTGGAAAAAATCATAAACGCTAACGAGGAAATATAATTAAAACTTTTTCGTATTTTTGTCTGAGATAAATACACGTTGATAAAAAGCATGATTAAGAAAAAAACAGAAAAAGTATTTTCTAACAAAGAAGATTCTATTTCAAAAAAAATATCGGTCTTCCTAAAAAGTGAAAGAACTCATTTTGTGATAGGTATTCTCTGTGTAATGTTCGGAGTATATCTGTTTATTGCCTTTCTTTCATTTTTTTATACAGGAAATGCGGATCAAAGTAAATTAGAGAATTTACCATTAAGCGAATTGAGCAGTATAAAGAATGAAATACGTAATTGGACAGGAGCTTTTGGTGCATATTTATCCGATTTGCTTATTAACCAATGGGTCGGAATATCCGCATTCTTTATTTCTTTTTTTATTGCTAAAGTCGGTTTAAAACTGATGAAAGTTAAAAATTTTTCAATTACAAAATCATTAGTTTATACTTGTTCTCTTATTATCTTAGGCTCTTTGATTTGCGGATTCTTTTTTATTGATAATTATAAAGATTCATATCTTTTTTTAGGGGGGTATCATGGTTATTACATGACACTGTTATTACAAGCAAATATCGGATGGACAGGAACTTTATTGTTCATCCTTACGGGTGTATTGATATTTCTGGTCGCAATAAGTGCCAAAACCGTACCATTCTTACGTAAAATATTTTTATTAGATATTAAACGAAAAAAGGATATTGAAGTTTCAGAATCAGAGGATAATAAAATCTATCAAACATCTTTGGAGAATAAAAATTTAGTAAATAAACCAATTTCAATTTCTGAAGTATTAAATTCTGATATTGAAGATGAACCTGATATGGTTGAATCTGGAGGTTGTACCGACAAAACAGATCATCATGAAGAAAACTTTTTTGAGATTGTACCAAAACAAGAAGAGACATTAGTTAAAGAAGATACAATTCAGGAAGATAGATCGGGAGAACCGGAATTTGTGATAGAGGAAAATGTTCAAGAGGAGGAAGAAATATCGAACAGTGAAGAATTGGGAGAATACGATCCTACTTTAGACCTTTCACGTTATAAAGCCCCATCTTTCGATCTTTTAAATAAGTATGAAGGGAATGATCGTCAGATCGATATGAATGAACAAAATGCGAATAAAAATCGAATTATCGAAACCCTTGAAAATTACGGAATCCGCATTAGTTCGATTAAAGCGACAGTCGGTCCGACTATCACTCTTTATGAGATTGTTCCAGAGCCGGGTGTTCGGATTTCAAAAATACGAAATTTGGAAGATGATATAGCTCTAAGCCTGGCAGCTTTAGGAATTCGAATTATCGCTCCTATCCCGGGGAAAGGAACTATCGGTATTGAAGTGCCCAATAAGGATCCGCAAATAGTTTCGATGTATTCTGTTATTGCCTCGAAAAAATTTCAAGAATGTAAATTTGATCTTCCTGTTGCTTTAGGAAAGACTATTACCAATGAGATTTTTATGGTAGATCTTGCCAAAATGCCTCATATCCTTGTTGCAGGTGCTACGGGACAGGGGAAATCTGTAGGATTAAATGCTATTATTACGTCTTTGCTATACAAAAAACATCCTGCACAACTAAAGTTTGTGTTGATAGACCCTAAAAAAGTAGAATTCAATATCTATGCAAACATAGAAAGACATTTTTTGGCAAAATTACCAGATGGTGACGAGGCTATTATCACGGATGTGACAAAGGTCGTTCAAACGTTGAATTCTATTACAAAAGAAATGGATGACCGATACGATCTATTGAAAAAGGCCCATACCCGTAACATAAAAGAGTATAACTCTAAATTTATCGCACGGAGATTAAATCCCAATAACGGACATCGGTATATGCCTTATATTGTAGTAATTGTTGACGAATTTGGGGATTTGATAATGACAGCAGGAAAAGAGGTTGAACTCCCGATCGCCCGTATAGCACAATTGGCACGAGCCGTCGGTATTCACATGATTATTGCGACTCAGCGCCCTTCAACTAATATTATTACAGGAGTGATTAAGGCAAATTTCCCGGCTCGTATAGCATTTAAAGTTTCTTCTATGATTGACTCGAGAACGATTCTCGATTGTCCCGGAGCAAATCAGCTAATCGGGCGTGGAGACTTATTGTTTTCACAAGGCAGTGATCTGATTCGTGTACAATCTGCATTTGTCGATACTCCAGAAGTAGAAAAAATTTGTGAATATATAGGAGATCAAGAATCATATCCTACAGCTTATTTGTTACCGGAATATGTGGGGGAAAACGGAGAATCCGGATTAACAGATGTCAATTTGAAAGACCGAGATCCTATGTTTGAAGAAGCTGCTCGACTTATCGTGGCTAATCAACAAGGATCAACATCGCTAATTCAAAGAAAATTCTCTATTGGATATAATCGTGCAGGACGTATTATGGATCAGTTAGAGGCTGCAGGAATCGTTGGTCCGTTTGAAGGTAGTAAGGCTCGGCAAGTTCTGGTTATAGACGATATTCACTTAGAACAAATATTTGAATCTTTAAAATAAATAAAGATAATATGAAAAGATTACTTCTTCTTTTTATTTGTTTGACAATCTACAATGCCTCTTTTGCTCAAAATAAAGCTGGTACATTATTGGATAAAGTTATCGCTCAATACAAAAATTCTAAAGGTATATCGATAAATTTTCATGTTGAAAATAAAGACCAGAATCAAAGAACAATAGATAAAACAAGCGGGGAAATGAAACTCATGAATAATAAATTTAAAATCATTACTCCGGAAATAATAACTTGGTTCGATGGTAAAAATCAGTGGTCATATGTAAAATCGACGCAAGAAGTGAATCTTAGCAATCCTGATGAATCAGAATTACAAAGTATAAATCCGTATCAGATATTGTCAAATTATAAAAAAAAATTCAAGTATAGTTATAAAGGTAAACAATCGGGAAATGATATTATCGAGCTATCTCCTATCGGAACAGAATCTGATATAAAAAAAATAAGTTTATCAATTCAAGCTGATAAGTTTTACCCTACCGAAATAATAATTTATAATAAGAATAAAACAATTACATCTGTTATTTTGTCTAAGTATCAGACAGGAATGAACTATCAAAACTCGCTCTTTGTTTTTGATAAGAAAAAATATCCCCAAGCCGAGCTAATAGACTTGAGATAAAGATCAAATCAATCAAATAATTAAATATGGAAACAAACGAAAGAGTACGTTGCCTCATTATTGGATCTGGCCCGGCCGGATATACGGCAGCCGTTTATGCCGGAAGGGCAAATCTTGCCCCGGTACTTTATGAAGGAATACAACCCGGAGGACAATTGACAACCACAACTGATATAGAAAATTTTCCGGGATACCCCGAGGGTATCTCAGGAACGGAGATGATGGAAGATTTGAAAAAACAAGCATCCCGTTTTGGCGCGGATATTCGGTACGGAACTGTTACAGCCGTTGATTTCAACAAAACTCCATATCAATTGACGATAGATGGTTCAAATAAAATAGAAGCTGATACCATTATCATTGCAACCGGAGCTTCTGCAAAATATTTAGGACTTCCGGATGAGACAAAATATGCGGGTTTAGGAGTATCGGCTTGTGCTACATGTGATGGTTTTTTTTACCGTAAAAAGGTTGTCGCTGTCGTTGGAGGAGGCGATACCGCATGTGAAGAAGCTGTATATTTGGCACATTTGGCCAATAAAGTATATTTAATTGTCCGGAAAGATTATCTGAGAGCATCTAAGATTATGCAAAAACGGGTAATGGACACTCCCAATATAGATGTCCTTTTCGAGACTCAAACAATCGGATTATTCGGTGAAAATAGTTTAGAAGGAGCGCATCTTGTCAAAGCAAAAGACACAGACAGAGAAGAATATATGGATATTGCTATAGACGGATTTTTCTTAGCAATAGGACACAAACCAAATACCGACATATTTCTTCCGGCACTTCACGTAGATGAAAATGGATACATAAAAACTATAGAAAATACAACTGCAACGAATATTCCAGGAGTATTTGCAGCCGGAGATGTGGCTGATCCTCGTTACAGGCAAGCTGTTACAGCCGCAGCTTCTGGTTGTAAGGCTGCAATCGATGCTGAAAAATATCTAATAGAGAACGAATTATAATATTTCTACAAAATAGAGGAAAAGATTACAGATATACAGAAAATGTAATCTTTTCCTTTTTTTCTTTTGAAATTTTACTCGCATCAAAATTGTCAAAACAAACTATTTTTTTGCCATTTTTTTTCAGATTTAAAGACACCTTTTTATTTTTTTTATTTACATTTGTGCTATACAACAGTGTTATTCAGCAAATATGGTCAAAAAAAGCACAATAGAGTCGATTATCCGTGAAGATATGGCCGATATGTGGGCATTGCTTAATCCGGATGAAAAACGTATTATAACCGATAACTTTCATATTCAGACATTTAAAAAAAACGAGATGATTTATAGTGAGGGTGAAAAAGCTACTCAGTTGATGTGTCTCATTAAAGGAAAGGTGAAAATATTCAAAGAAGGTGTCGGAGGCAGAAGTCAGATAATTCGTTTGATACGTCCTGTTCAATATTTTGGATATAGGGCCTATTTTGCTGGAGAAAATTATGTGACTGCTGCATCAGCATTCGAAACAGCAACAATCGGTTTTTTACCGATGAATATCATTGAAACTCAGATTAAAAAAAATAATCAATTAGCTTATTTCTTCATAAAGGAATTGGCAATGGATTTAGGCATATCAGACACGAGAACCGTAAATTTGACACAAAAGCATATTCGGGGAAGATTGGCGGAATCTTTACTCATGTTGAAAGATAACTACGGACTTGAAGAGGACGGAGCAACGCTTAGTATTTACATGGCAAGAGAAGACTTAGCAAATTTATCCAATATGACGACCTCTAATGCAATAAGAACTTTGTCTTGTTTTTCCAATGAAAAAATCATCATAGTGGATGGGCGGAAAATAAAGATCATAGATGAAGCAAAATTGCGTAAGATAAGCAGATTCGGATAAAATTCAGTACATTTCATTTTTAGAGAGATAAAAAAATCGGAATATTTTTGTATTTAAACAAATACTCCGATTTTTATAAGGTTAGAAAGTTTTATACAAGCCCTATAATTTCCTGTACAGAATTATAACCGTGCCGTTTAAGATAGTCATTAATACCGTCGATAACTTTAATTGTAATTTGCGGATCAATGAAATTTGCAGTTCCGATCTGTACGGCAGTTGCGCCAGCCAATAAAAATTCAACAGCATCTGTCGCATTCATAATACCACCCAATCCGATTATCGGAACTTTGACAGCTTTTGCTACTTGCCATACCATTCGCAAAGCAATAGGCTTCACACAAGCCCCAGATAATCCTCCAGTAACAGTCGATAAAATAGGCTTACGTCGTTCTGCATCAATTGCCATTCCTAACAATGTATTGATAAGAGACACGCTATCCGCACCTTCAGCTTCAACAGCTCTAGCAATCTCCGCAATATCAGTTACATTGGGAGACAACTTAACAATCAAAGTTCCCGGATAGACCTGCCGGACTGCTTTCACTACGTTTCCAGCGCTTTTACACGAAGTTCCGAACGCCATACCACCTTCTTTAACATTCGGACAAGAAATATTCAATTCTATAGCCGGTATCTTTTCTAATGCCGCTATCTTGGCAGATGTCGCAACATAATCGTCAATTGTAGAACCAGAAACATTTACGATCATATTTGTATCGATATTTTTTATTTCAGGATAGATTTTCTGAATGAAATACTCGACACCTTTATTCTGCAGGCCGACAGCATTTAGCATGCCCGAAGGAGTTTCGGCCATTCTGGGATACGGATTTCCTTCTCTATGGTGTAAAGTCGTTCCTTTTACTATTATAGCACCTAAGCGAGACAAGTCTATGAAATCAGCAAATTCTAAACCGTAGCCGAAAGTACCAGAGGCAGTCATGACAGGATTTTTCAACGTCAGTGAGCCTATTTTTACATTTAAATCTGCCATAAGAGTTTATTTATATTAAATATAGGACCTTCTTTACACACACAGATATGACCTTCTGTCGTTTTTTCTACACAACATAAACATGCTCCTACACCGCATGCCATATTGTTCTCTAAAGATACCTCACAATCTATATTATGTGTTTTTGCATATTTTGCAATTGCCATCATCATCGGCTTCGGTCCACATGTATATATTTTATCAAACTTATTTTCTATTAAAACGGAGTGTTGTGTTACATACCCCTTTTCTCCCAAAGTTCCGTCTTCTGTCGTTATAAAGACATCACCTAATGTCTTGAATTCTTTTAATTGTAAAATATCAGTAGCAGAACGTGCACCCAATAGAAAAATGGGATTATATCCCTGTTGCTTTAACTCATATCCTAAATAAAGCATAGGGGCTGTTCCGACTCCGCCTCCTATGAGTATTAGTCGTGAAGCTTTATCTTCGGGAATAGTAAAAGTATTACCTAATGGTAAAACCATATTAACCGTTTGTCCGGGAGAAACGGTCGATATTTTTTTTGTTCCATCCCCAACTAATTGGATTAGCAGCCAAAGTTCATTGTTATCCATATCAATGTAGTTTATCGATATAGGACGTCTTAGAAAAGTAGTAGGAGACCCATCAACCCGAACCTCTGCGAACTGTCCGGGAGCCATTGGTGGAAGGGATGATCCGTCAACTGTCGTAAATTTCAGCAAAACATAATTTGTGTGTAATCTCAAATTTTCAGTTACTTTCAGATCCAAGATGTATTTTTTCATCCGATAGCTGTTTTTCATTGTTTATGCAAAGATATAACAGTTACTTGATATACTAAAATTATTATCTATTTGAAAAAGTCGGAGGAAAATGTTTCAAACGTATTATCCGAATAAAAAACCATGATTTTAATAACCTTTCTATTATCTTGAACCTTTTGAGTTTCTATATTCGAATTCAGATTTTCTTCCTTATTTAGTTTATTATCAACATTGTCAGATGTATTTCTTAATTCGTTTGATTGAAAATCCTTTACATATTTAGCATCCTCAGGAGAATCTTCTGGTTTTGCCCAAATCTCATCGAATAAAGATGTCGGAGTTTTAAGTTTTTCTTTTATATAGGGTTCTCCTTCCCCAAACATCAACCAATTTACCGATACCTGAGGATATGCATTATGTATCTTCAATATAATATCTTTACTTACGTCATTGCGACCATTTAAGCAATGAGACAATGTAGCACGTTTTATTCCTGCACGGTCTGCAAACTCAGCATCTGTCAGTCCTTCGTGTTCGATAATTTGCTTTATACGAGTATTCATTCCTCTAAAATTATCATTAAGTAATTTACAAATATAAATTTTTGTATTCTACAAATGTAATTACAAATAAATACTTTTGCAAATTATAATTGTAAATATAATCGTATACAATTATATATCAATATTTGTATACAAAAATATAAATGAAAGATATTATATAAAGTATTACTTAAATAAAGTATTTTATATATCTGATTATTAATTAATAATGTTCATAATATATTGTATTCGATTAATTTTTTAGGAACATCGAAACGATTAATAAACTATATATAAAGCAATACTTTAATATAGCTATATTAATAATTGATTGTATGTGATTTATATCTTATAATAGATCGTGATATAGCTTTCTGTATACTAATATATAAATGTATTTTAGAAATTCATTTGTTTATATATTATATTGTATATTATGATATATAATTGCAAAAATATATATTCGGATATAACAATATCTGAATATATCTATATATAATATCCATTTGTAAATAGATATTGTAATAAATAATCGAAATAAAAAAGCTTTGATTACTGTTAGATAAGTAATCAAAGCTGTATAATATATTGAAAATCTAAAAGTTTATTTAGTGAAGGATTTTATAGGCAAGTTCTTTTAGTAAAGACGCTTCGGTTGTTCCAGATGCATTCTCTACCCCTTTAGAACGGGCATCGTATTCTCGTATATAAGATATTATATCCATACATTTATAAGCATTATAATTCTGCATTGCTGTCAAATAATCCCTTGCCTGAAAAATATTTCGTAATTTTAACTCAGCCATGATATTAGATTCCGATTTATCTTGTATAAAATATAAAAGCATTAGATTGGCATAGAAATTAAACAAAACGCTTATTGTTACGATTAAAGGATTAGATTTCGGATTTTTCTCAAAATATGCAATGATTTGATTAACTTTATATATGTTCTTGGTAATAAAAGCATTGAGTAACTCAAAGTTATTGAAATCTTTACTTATCCCAATATTATGTTCTATTAATGCAGCTGTTATTCGAGTATTTCCTTGTAGAATTATTGAAAGTTTGTCTAATTCTCCAGTTAATCGACTTAAGTCATTACCAATAGCGTCTCCGAGCATGGCAATAGCTTTCTGTTCAATGGTAAATCCCTTTTCTGTCACATAACCGTTTATAAAAGGAGGTAATTGATAATCATATAATTTTTTCGATTCATAGACGATACCTACAGAATTTAATTCAGCAAGTAGTTTCTTATTTTTTAAACTCCCGTTTTTATAATTAAAAACCAAAACCGTACTCGTCAACGGCTTCTGTAAGTAAAATTGTAAATCGTCCAATCCTTTCAGCATTTGAGCTTCTTTTACGATGACCAATTGCCTGGAAGCCATCATCGGATAACGTTTTGCAGCATTGATTACAGTCGAAATCTCTACATCAGCACCATAAACTATCGTCTGGTTGAAATCTCTGTCAGCATCATCTAAAGCATTGTCTATAATAGTATCCGTAATAAGATCGATATAATAAGGTTCGTCTCCCATTAAGAAGTAGACCGGCTTAAAATTCTTCTTTCTTATATCCGATATTATCTGTAAATGTACATTTTGCTCCTTTTTTGCCATAGCCTAAAAAGTTTTTATTCTTCCTCGAATCGGAGATGCTTTACAGTTGTACGTTTATCAATAAGCATCTTTAGTGATTCAAATCCGATCATTACATGTTCATCTACAAAGTTTTGAGTTACCTTTTTATCACTTTCTTCAGTTTTAACACCTGTAGAAATCATTGGTTGATCTGTTACTAACAGAAGAGCTCCTGTCGGAATTTGATTTGCAAACCCTACCGTAAATAAAGTTGCTGTTTCCATGTCAATGGCCATACTGCGGGTTCTTCTCAAATATTCTTTAAACGAATCATCATATTCCCAAACTCTTCTATTAGTCGTATATACCGTTCCCGTCCAATAGTCTTTCCCATGATTTCGCACGGTTGTAGATACAGCCCGTTGCAGACTGAAAGCTGGTAAAGCCGGGACTTCTGGAGGGAAATAATCATTTGATGCACCTTCTCCTCGTATTGCCGCTATCGGAAGAATAAAATCACCTAATTTATTCACTTTTTTCAGACCTCCACATTTTCCAAGGAATAAAACAGCTTTTGGAGCTACAGCACTCAATAAATCCATAACTGTCGCTGCATTGGCACTTCCCATTCCGAAATTGATGATTGTAACACCTTCAGCCGATGCATTGGGCATATTTCCGTCCTCTCCTAAAATAGGAACATTAAAATGGTTGGCAAATATTTCAACATACTTTGAGAAATTCGTCAATAAAATATGCTTAGTAAATTCTTTTACATTGCGCTTCGTATAACGTGGTAGCCAATTTTGGACAATCTCTTGTTTTGTCTTCATTTTTCTGTAATTTTGAAGTAAAAATACGGAATAATAATTTTCGGAACAAATAATCTTTCTTATGATAACTCTAAATTTGCCAACTTTTGAGTACAAATTAAAAGAGGATAACGGCAGATATCTTATTTTCGACATTTTGAGAAAAAGATATATTGCGCTTACTCCAGAAGAGTGGGTTCGGCAACATTTCGTGAATTATCTCATCACATACAAAGGATATCCGAGAGGAAGAATCGGAAATGAAATATCGCTTGATTTAAACGGCCGAAAACGCAGATGTGATACTGTAATATATCGTCAAAACGGAACACCCTTCGTAATTATTGAATATAAAGCTCCACATATTCCTATTACGCAGGCAGTTTTTGATCAAATCGTCAGATATAACATCGCATTAAAAGTAGAATATTTAATAGTATCGAATGGAAAGATGCATTATTGCTGTCATGTAAACTATAAAGACCAGTCTTATTTATTTCTAGAAGATATTCCTGATTATGACTCTATATTATCACATACAAATGAGAAAACGGAATGAGGGGAATTGACGAAATAAAAAGAATGTTTGCAAAGAAAAGTAACAATTTTTTTGAGCGGAGGCTTTAGACCGACAAACTCCGATACTGAATACTGGAAAGGTGAGCCTATTCCACATCAAATATGCCTTGAAGGATTGCTTATATCTCTATGACTATTCAAGGCATTAAAGTTTTAACTGTTGTTTGTTTGTTAATATCGGTTAACTATTTGCAATTATCGAGCCATTATATAACTAAAATAAAAAAGCCAGACAATTTTTTGAAATTATCTGGCTTATACTTTGTTGAATCTACTTTATTCATTAACTCCTGCTAATTCCGGATCTATCATAATACGCCCGCAATATTCACAAACGATGATTTTTTTTCGAAGTTTAATATCAAGTTGTCTTTGTGGCGGAATCTTATTGAAACAACCGCCGCAAGCGTCACGTTGAATATAAACAACAGCCAATCCGTTTCTCGCATTTTTTCTGATTCTCTTAAATGCGGCTAATAAACGGGGCTCTATATGTTGTTCGAGTTTTTTCGCTTTTTCACGCAGTTTTTCCTCGTCTTGTCTTGTCTCTGCAACAATTTCATCCAATTCACCTTTCTTTTCTTGTAAATCGGCTTTTCTTTCTTCAAGAGTAACTCGACAGTTTTCTACTTCTTCTTTTTTTGCTTTTTCCTGTGCTGAAAACTCTTTGATACGTTTTTCACAAAGTTCGATTTCCAAAGTTTGGAATTCAATTTCTTTAGTTAAAAAATCAAATTCTCGATTGTTTCTTACATTGTTCTGTTGTGCAGTATATTTATCAATTAAGGTTTGCGCATTCTGTATTTCTACTTTCTTCGCAGCAATAGCAGATTGTAACTCTCCTATTTCTGTATGAAAGTTCTGAACACGAGTTTCGAGACCTGCAATCTCATCTTCAAGATCTTGTACCTCCAAAGGAAGCTCTCCTCTTAGAGTTTTGATTCTATCGATCTCAGAAAGCATTGTTTGCAATTCGTACAGTGCTTTCAATCGATCTTCCACTGTATATTCTTTTTCAACTTTTGTCTTATCAGTAGCCATGCTTACAAATAATTTATCGGATTTGTTTCTACCTTTGTATAATGAACTGCAAAGTTAGGGAATTTTTTTGTAATAATATCACAAAATATATCTTTTGTGTATTGTTCGGTTTCGTAATGTCCTACTTCTGCCAATAATATATGTTCGTCATATCCAAAATAATCATGATATTTAATTTCTCCAGTAATAAATACATCTGCATCTGATGCTATCGCTTGAGAAATCAAAAAAGCTCCAGCACCTCCACACAATGCAACCCTACGAATTCTGCGATTTCGGAGATTGGAATATTTTATACATCCAGCATGAAACACTGTTTTAGTACGTTGTAAAAAGTCCATTTCATCCATAGGACACAAAAGTTCCCCTACTACTCCTGATCCAGCTTTAACCCATTGGTTTTCAATTTTTATAAAATCAAATACCGGTTCTTCATAAGGATGAGTTTTTAAGAGTGCCTGAGTCGCTACCTCTTTTAAATATTCAGGGAGAACCGTTTCGATCCGAATTTCTTCTTCTTGATGTAAATTCCCGATAGTCCCACAATAAGGATGCGAATCTAATCCTGCACGAAAAGTTCCGAATCCATTGCTATTGTAGCTGCACAAGTCATAATCACCGATATTTCCACATCCTGCGGTAAATAAAGCATTTCGTACAATATCGGCATGAGAAACCGGCACATAAGTAACAAGCTTAAGCAACTTTCCACCTTGAGGCATCAAAATAGAAAGATTAGTCAATCCAAGCTTTTCTGCCATTTTAAAATTGACTCCAGACCAAGCATTGTCCAAATTGGTATGTGAAGCATAAATGGATATATTATGTTGTATTGCTTTTATAACTGTTCTTTCCACATAGTTCTTGCCTGTAAGCGACTTTACGCCTTTAAAAAGTAAAGGATGGTGTGATATAATTAAATTAACCCCCAAACTTATAGCTTCGTCAACGACTTCTTCAGTGACATCTATGCATAATAATGCCCCCGTAGCTTCAGAATACTTATCTCCCACCTGCCAACCGGCATTATCGTAATCCTCTTGCAAAGACAAGGGAGCTATTTCTTCTATACACGTTGCTATATCACTGACTTTCATACATACGATTATTTGTCGTGAATATCTAATTTTAATTGCAATTCCTCTAATTGAGATTCATCCAATACAGACGGAGCTCCACTCATAGTATCACGCCCAGAATTATTCTTAGGGAAAGCTATACAGTCCCGAATAGAATCTAAGCCGGCAAATAAGGAGACTAACCGGTCCAAACCAAATGCCAATCCTCCGTGAGGTGGAGCACCATACTTAAATGCATTTATTAAAAATCCAAATTGATATTGAGCCTTCTCTTCGGTAAATCCGAGGACTTTAAACATTTTATCTTGTAATTCACTATCATGTATCCGGATTGACCCTCCACCCAACTCGACTCCATTAAAAACCATGTCATAGGCATTGGCTCTTACTTTCCCGGGATCGGTATCCAATAAAGCAATATCTTCAGGTTTGGGCGAAGTGAACGGGTGATGCATTGCATAATAACGTTGAGTTTCCTCGTCCCATTCCAATAACGGGAAATCGATAACCCATACCGGTGCAAATTTATCTTTGTTGCGAAGGCCTAATCGGTTGCCCATTTCAAGACGTAATTCACAAAGAGCCTTCTGTGTCTTTATTCTATCACCAGCAAGAATTAAAATCAAGTCTCCAGGTTTAGCATTAAATCTCTCTGCCCATTTCAGAAGATCTTCTGTACTATAAAATTTATCCACAGAAGATTTAAACGCCCCGTTTTCATCATAACGGACATATACCAACCCTTTAGCCCCAATCTGAGGTCGTTTAACAAATTCCGTTAGTTCATCCAATTGTTTTCTTGTATATGTCGCACATCCTTCAGCGCAGATTCCGGCAACATATTCAGCATTGTCGAATACTCCGAAATCTTTCCCGATAGTCAAATCTTTTAATTCGACAAAACGCATTCCAAAACGCAAATCTGGTTTGTCACTACCATAATATTTCATCGCGTCAGCCCACGTCATTCTGGGAAATGGCTCAGTAAAGTCAATCTTTTTTATTTCTTTAAAAAGATGCTTTATCATTCCCTCAAAAGTATTTAAGACATCTTCTTGTTCAACAAAAGACATTTCACAGTCGATTTGGGTAAATTCGGGTTGACGGTCTGCCCGCAAGTCTTCATCTCTAAAACATTTTACAACTTGAAAATAACGATCAAAACCGGAGACCATTAATAACTGTTTAAACGTTTGTGGTGATTGAGGTAGCGCATAAAACTCTCCGGGATTCATTCTCGACGGCACGACAAAGTCTCGAGCTCCCTCCGGAGTAGATTTAATCAACATCGGTGTTTCTATTTCAAGAAAATTTTGCTGATCAAGATATCTACGAACTTCAAATGTCATTTTATGACGTAACTCTAAGTTTTTCCGAACACAATTCCGCCTTAAATCTAAATAACGATATTGCATCCGCAGATCATCACCTCCATCACTGTCGTCTTCAATTGTAAAAGGAGGAACGTCAGACGCATGCAATATTACTAAATTAGATACGATAAGTTCGATATCTCCTGTTGGTATATTTTTGTTTTTATTTGATCTTTCTTTAACGATCCCTGAAACTTGAATCACAAATTCACGGCCTAATTTGTTTGCTTGATCACAAAGTTCCGGATTATTTTCATGATTAAATACTAATTGAGTAATCCCGTAACGGTCACGAATGTCAATAAATGTCATTCCTCCCATTTTCCGCGTTCGTTGTACCCAACCAGCCAATGTAACATTCTTGTCTGTATCGGATAATCGCAACTCTCCACATGTATGCGTTCTGTACATATTTATAGATTTTTAATTTATAACCTATCTCTTTTCGGCAGCTATATGCCAAAAAATATTTATGCAAAATTACGACAAAACATTGTTTGTGCAAGTAAAGGTGAGGGAAAGTTTTATTGTTATTACCGAATCTTATATCAGTTCTTTTAATTGTTTCTTCAACGATATTTTTATATTATGAATCTGACTTTTTACCGTACCGAGAGGAATATCCAATTTTTCAGCAATTTCGTCGTATTGATAACTTGATAAATATAAACCAAAAATTATACGATTTTTCTTACTCATCCCTGCAATAACCTTATTTATCCATTCTAAGTCGTAATTCGCATCTGTTCCATCGATCATACAAGGTTCTGACTTCAAATCATCTATACGACAAACCGACTCATGTGCCAATAAAAGTTTTCGATAATCATTAATGAAGGTATTTTTCATAATAGCACACATCCACGCTCTTAAATTGGTATCTTCAATGAACTTTTCCCTGTTTTCTAATGTTTTAAGTAAAGTCTCTTGCAATAAATCTTTTGCCGCTTCATGATTCTTGGTTAGAGAATAAGCAAATCGGTATAAGAATGGCTGTAATCTGGTTAACTCGTCAACGAAATTTACAAATTTCATAATAGATCATTCGATATTTATGTAAAAAGCCTCCGCTGACAAAAAGTGATCTCACCTACTTTTTTTGGAAAAACACGATATGACGTGTTCAGCGGAGGCTTATAATGCTTCTACTGCACGCCATTCGATATTTCCATTTTGTAAGTGAGATGCGCAAAAATAAGGATAATTTTTAATAATTCATGATTTCTCGTAAAATATTACTTTCAAAAAAGGGAATAATAGTTCAAATAATAAAAGAGTCCGCTTGCGGTTAACAAGCGGACTCTAATACACTATTCAGATCTTTCTTATTTCTTAAAATAACGATTGTATAAACCTTCAAAACCTTTACCATGACGTGCTTCATCTTTGCACATTTCATGAACTGTATCATGAATTGCATCTAAGTTTTGTTGTTTTGCCAGAGTTGCAATTCGTTTTTTATCTTCACAAGCCCCAGCTTCAGCTTCCGTTTTTTTAAATTTGTCTTAGTATCCCAAACTACATCGCCAAGCAATTCTGCAAACTTAGCAGCATGTTCAGCTTCTTCCCAGGCATAACGTTTAAATGCTTCCGCTACTTCAGGATAGCCTTCACGGTCAGCCTGACGACTCATTGCCAAATACATACCAACTTCGGTACACTCTCCCATAAAATGAGCATTTAATCCTTCTAAAATTTCCGGGTCAACACCTTTTGCAATGCCTAATACGTGCTCATCAACAAATTGTAATGCACCTTCTGTTTCTACAAGTTCTTTGAATTTACTCTTCGGTTGTTTACATTGAGGACAAAATTCCGGAGCTTCTTCTCCTTCATGAACATAACCGCATACTGTACAAATAAATTTCTTTTTCATAATGTAAGAATTTGAATTTAAATAATTTATGTGTTTTTTGTTTCTATATCCTTTAGGCATTGAGCACAATAACCTTTACAATATAGTTGAACTTCGGTAATTTTTATTTTTTCCGAATCTTCTTTGAAGATAATGTCTTCCTTTATCGGTAAATCTTTTATACAACCGCATTTACTACATCTAAAATGAGCATGAGGAGTTATGTCTGCATCATATCTACTGTTTTTATCATCTATTGTTAGCATTTGTACCGCACCCTGCTCTACAAGTATTTTCAATGTATTATATACAGTTGTACGGGATAATGTCGGAATATCAGGATATAAATCGCTGAATATCATATCTACAGTCGGATGGATTCTATTCTCTATCAAATAATTCATAATAGCAATTCTTTGAAGAGAAGGTTTTATCCCATGAGAAACTAATCTTGTATATCCTTTTTCTTGACTCATTTTATATTTGTAATAATTACAAATTTTAATTTGATGCAAATATAAAATAGATTTTTAATTTCATAATTACATTTACAAAGATTAACATAAAAGAAAATATAAGAGACATTCAATTCTTTACTATTTGTTCTGACTATAATTAAACTAAAATCAGCTTATTAACTTTTCATTTTTAATAACTCAGAATCGCTTGGTAACCAATCATCTCGATTTCAAAAAATAAAGAAAATTATGGCAATTCCATTATTATATAAAACATTCCCCAACATGAAACTAACTCCATATTGGGGAATGATCAATATTGCATTTATAAGCTTTACTATTCTACATCCGACATTAATTTTTCGAAAAACTCATCCAATTCTTTATCTATCTTATCTAAAAAATCATCTTCTAGATAAATCATATCTTTGTCGTATGTCACTAATTCACATATTTGCTCAAAATTATCATCAACCAATATTACAGAAAACGGACCGACAAAATCAAGGGATTCAAATTTTTGTTTAATACTATCAGTATTCAGAACATATTTCAAAGAATCAATTACGGCCTCTTCAAAATTTTCAGAATTCTCTTTCAAATCATCCCAACCATCAATGGTTTCCTGAAGAAGGATATTTTCGGAATCATCATAAATCACAACCAGCAAGTCATCATATTTTACACATACATACATATCTGTCAATGTGCAATCATCTTTTGTTAGCATTTGTAAATACCGATGAAATGTCATTATAAAGCCTTTCTTTTGTAGCTTCCATTTTTTATCCTCCCATATTTGAATCCAAAGATACATAAAAATAAAGAATCAAAGATCAAAGCCCACTTATTTCTTACTTTATTTCTGAAATTTCACAATCTAAATAATATTAAGCCTCTATATAATGCTGATATCGGTTGAAAAATTTTATGAATCCAGGAATTTTCATCAATCCTTTTTCAAAAAAGAGGATTCCTAACAATGCACATGTAATACCGAGTAGTACGTCAATAATATAATGATGAGAAGAATAAACCGCAGTAAACCAAATACCACACATAAGAACTGCAAAGATCGTGATAATAGCCGGATGACATTTTTTTACTAATGCATAATAAAAGGCTACAACCATATATGCTGCATGTAAAGATGGTATTGCTGCAAAAACATTCGAATTACGACTATACAGCGAATCGAAAATCGGCAATCCGACCAATTCGTCAAAGCGACCAAGTGCAGCAGTATTACCCGGTGTATTAAGTATTGCTTCAAAACCGTAATTTATTGCATACCAAGGAGGTGCTGCAGGGTGAATATAATAGCCCGCGAATCCTATTAGATTTACCAATAAAAAAACTATTGAAAACCGAAGATACAAACGCCTGTCTTTTTTCAGATATAGCCAAAGACCGAAAGCGATAGGAACAGGAACCCAACATAAATAAAAAAAGCCTGCAAGAATATCCGATATTACGGAATGATGCAAAGCAAAATATTCACAAGGAATGAGTAAAGTTCCATTTTCTTCTATTCCAAATAAAAACTTTTCAAGATCATATAAATTCCGCACATCAATAGGGTTGACTTCATAGTTAGGATATACACGCATCCAGTCATATGAAATTCCAAAAATAAAAAACGGCAATAATCCTACAGCTAACTTTCTTGTTGACTTTCCTGCAAAAAACAAGATTAAGAAAATAGATACTATTAATAAATGTTCCGGACGCAATCCAACAAAAACAGTTGTTATTGCAATAAATATAATTGCAATAACAACTACGGTTAAGATTTCGTTTCTTGAAGGTAGAGAGTTTAATATTTTCATAAATCTACAAATTCATTACTTTACGACAATGAGCTAAGCGAGTAAATGCCGTAATGTTAGAAAAAATAGCAATAATGAGCAGTGCTGCCTCAAATATGTAAATAGGATTTAACACAGATTCTTCATGTATAAAAAAAGAAGACACCCCACATCCTAATGCTCCAATAGCTGTTAATACAACCCGTTCTGGACGCTGCATAAACCCTACTTTACATTCTATGCCGAGACCTTCTGCTCTAGCCCTAACATAACTGACCATCAATGATCCGACTAATGCAATAAATGCAATTATAAACCCGACAACATAACCTTGTGCCATCATATAGGAACAGATCCCTAAAAACACGATCAATTCACTGTACCTGTCAAGTACCGAATCATATAATGCGCCAAAAGAAGAACTCATTTTTCCAATACGTGCAACTTGTCCGTCCAACATATCGAATAATCCGGCAAATAAAATAACCCCGCCAGCCCAACCTATATAAGAGAAATCATTTTTTTCTCCATATATTCCTCCATAAATTAAAATGACGGCTGATACAATATTAAAAAATAGCCCTGTGGTAGTTACAATATTAGGAGTTATCCCAACCTTTACTAACTTATGTACCACTGGATCAATGATTCTATAGATTATCTGCTGAGCCCAATCTCTGAATTTCATTCTTATGTACTTTAAATTTAATTTCTACGTTTAAAAAAAAATTTCAGTTCGTGATTTCTATAAACAAAAATACGCTGCATATTATAATTCCAAAAAAAAGCGACAGCTAAAGAAACCAATATTTTAGAAAATATAAACAGATTGTCTAAATAATGACCAAAAATATTCTGAATATATATCACTTTAGTAATAGCTTCTGTTATAAGAAATGTTCCCCCGACATTGAGAAAAAGGCTTCCACACCAAACCAAAATATATTTAATCACTATATTTATCTTTTTACAATTTTCTGGCCGGAATGTCCACTTATAATTAACGATACAATTAACAATTCCTCCGAAAAAAGAACCCGCAAAAGTTGCATAGACATAATAAACGCTAAACAACTTTGCGAGTCCTATAGTAATAATGAAATCTATTATTGTCGCTAATTGAGAGGACAATTGTGCTCTCAAAAACATAAAGAAACCGTCTCTTTCCGAAACTATTTTTGCATATTTTTTTATCCGATCAACCATCTTACTCCCATCAGCAAAAGAAAACTGTATATTCCGGCTAAAATATCATCTGCCATTACACCGATTCCCCCTTCCAACTGTTCCATTTTACGAATACCCAGTGGCTTAAAGATATCAAAAAAGCGAAACAATAAAAAAGCAAACAAAATATATGGCATTACACACCACTGTACAAGTAACCACTTTAATACTAAAGCCTATAATTCCTGCTATTTGCACAAGAGAAACAGCATAATTTGTTACCAATATATTTAGAATCAGAATCAAAAAATAAATTACATATTTTTTTAAATATTTTAATGGTGACAATTTCAATCCATAACGATAAACATAATACCCAGACGACACCTCAGAAGTGCATAATCGTGTAATCGATGTCGCAATATAAACGCCGAACAATCCCCAATTTTTTCCAAGTAGAATGGATAACAAGATGTTGAATACAGCAAATAACACATACGGAATCTTCATTTTGTCAAACATTCCCAAAGTACTTTGGTAGGTATAAACCGGAAAATTAACACCACTTATATATGTAATAAGAACCAGCGCCAGCACAACACCTTGCGGCACAAGATAATTTGATCCAACCCATAATTGAACGAATGAATTTGCTAGTGTGATAATTCCTATTGTCATAAAACCGTACAACCAATATGAACATAGAAATAACTCATTGAATAGTTTTCTTCTTTGTCCAATCGTGCTGTCCACGTTAAAATTACCAAAGCTACTTGTTAGGCTTGAAAGTCCATTCCACAATATTCCATTTAATGAATTGATGATCATTGTATAGTTTGATGCAACGCCAACCGCACTCAATCCAACAAATTTAGAAATTATAATGTTATCTGAGCCATTACTGATCACACCCGCAATTTTAGAAACTGATAGCGCTTTTATGTTTTTATGAATTTCCTGTGATACTTCTGGTGGCAGTTCGTCTTGGTCTTTTTCACTCAACCAAGGGTATCTTTTTCTAACGATAATAGAAATCGCAACATTGTTCGCAATTGTGCAGCTGATTTGAATTAACAAATAAATAAGGTATTGTCTGGTCAACCATAGAAGGATAATTTGTAGTAACTGCTGAACTACTGATGTAATTTGCTGCACACCGGAAATAATATAATCTTCTTGGTAGGCAATCAAAATTGATTTTTTATAAGTCAACAAATACGAAGCCATATTGTTAATGATGTAAAGCCAAAAAATCACCTGCAGACTTTCTGGAATCTTCGGTGGCTCTGCCACAATATACCCCAAGAAAAAAGACAATATAAGGCCAATAATCCCAACAGTAATCGCAATCGCTGTGTACGCCTTCTTATAAAACAGCATAAGCTGGTTAATCAGCTTATGATCATTTTCCTTGACTGGTTTATACATCGCATACGTCATCGCACTGCCAATTCCAAGTTCTGCAAACGACAATACCGTAAGTACATTTGAAAACAAACCATTGATGCCAAGGTATTCAGCAGTCAGCAGTTTAATAAAAAAGGTTCTTGTCACAAAACTGAGCAACAATGTAAACACTTGCGATACAAGCCCCACCGCCATGTTCCGGGCGCTTTTTTGGGTTCGGCTTTTCATTTACTTTTCTTCCTTATCATTACAAATTATTTTTTTGTATACACTTTCCAGTTTCTCTGCAGAATTAGCCCATGTGAATTTTGCAGCCGTTTTAACACCAGATTCTGCAATGACCTTAGATTCCTCCGGATTTGACATCACAAAATCAATAACTCTCTTGATGTCATCACTATTTTGGCCTTTAACAAGGAATCCATTTTCCCTATTACGAATAAACTCTGTCGCACCATTATTATCGTAGCAAGCACATGTAACTGTACCACTACTCATTGATTCAAGATATACACATCCAAAACTTTCAGCATATGATGGCATAATAAACAAATCAGCCATTCTCATATAATTTGCCACATCTGGATAATCTTTTGCGCCTAAAAATTCCACATTTTCTTCTATATCCAATTTAGCACATTGCTGTTTTATTGCATCTATATCTTTTCCAACACCAATCAATTGCAATCTGATTGGTATGCCATCAGTCACTTCTTTGGCCACAGCATCAACCAAATATTTTTGTCCCTTAATTTCTATGAAGTTAGCCACGCATAGGACAGTAAACACACTATTATGTTTTTGAATTTGTGGTACGAATTTATTTATGTCTACACCGTTATACACAACATAGGTTGGAACCGTCCTTAATTTCTGCTCGACAACCGTTTTTGCCAATTCACTCACACAAATAATAGCATCCATCTGCGAATAATTGCGTTTGCAAATCCATTTTTCAATTCGATTATGAATATTGCGAATAAATCCATTTATTTTGCATTGTTCACGCCAAACATTGACCCCATGGATGTGTTTTACCGTTTTTACTTTTGCTCCTTTGCATTCGTTCATTACCATCTTTTCTAAGAAAATACTGCACAAATGGAAGGATACAACATCATATTTGTTCCACTGAATTGCTTTCAAATTGCAAGAATAAGGCTGAATAAATGCTCTGGCTTTTCCCTTTGAATAGTGACATGCCATTCTCATAACATGAATGCCATTAAGCATTTCCGAAGTTATGCCGAGTAAGTTTTCATCTGTCACATATGGAACAAGGATCTCAACATCGACGCCTCTTTTTTTTAGAGCGATTGCTTGTTGCTCCAAATAGATGCAATAATATTTTTTTTCTTTACTTGGATAACATTCAGAAACGAAAAGCACATTCATATTTAATTATTACTCCCATCGTCTTTTGTATACCAGTCATTATTTATTATTGTTGCTCTGCTACAAGGGCCTTCCTTAAATATACTATCTGCTGCCTTCCCATTAAGCAGGGCCTGACTTAACGCGATAAACCGTTCCGCCGCAGCGTCAGCATTCCATGTGTTTACAATACTTTCGTAAGCGTTCACGCCCAGTTTTTTTCGGTATCCGCTATTTCTAATTAGGCTTTCAACTCGTTCTTCGAGTTGCCTCTGATTTCCATTTTCATAAATCAACCCGTTTTCTCCGTCCCGAATTAGAAATGGAACCGATCCAATTGCATGGCTTGCCACAACTGCGCAGCCACTGTTCATCGACTCATTTAGCACTGCGCCCCAGCCTTCGTTGAAATCACTGGTGAAGAGGTAAATATCGGCTTTTTCCATATAGGAACGGACTTCACTCGCCTTCATAGCGCCAGGCATTTCCACGCAGTCTTCCAGGTTCTTATCTCTAATCATGTTATGGAGCCGTTCTTCCATTTCACCCGTACCAATAAGGGTCATTTTGAAAGAATAACCTTTTTCCTTGAGAGACTCCGCCAGCCGAATGGACGCATCCGGATGTTTCAATTCAATCAGCCTTCCAGCCCAAAGAATAGACACGCACGGACACTTCAAGTCATCTGATGTAGCCGACAGCTTTCCTTTCATCAACTCATCCGGATCATATTTTTTTGCCTCCGGAAAATATCCCCATTTGTAGCATTTTCCTCGGTAACAGCCAAAACGAGCGTAATCTCCTGCTGTGTATGCACTTGCCGCCAGCATATAGATCGGCTTAGATTGGAATCGTCCGTGATGAAGCCACATCCCGCAAATGATATGCGCAAGGTTGTTCCAATGGATACCCTTCTTCAATGGGCGCTCACTGTATTTGAAAGTCAGTTTATTCCTTTTCAGACGTGGGATAATATAGGAATCCGGCGCACTTCCAATGATCACAACATCGCTTTCAATAGCCAGTTGTTCAGCTTTTTCCTGCAGCTCCTTGCTTTCATTTGCTTTTATCTCAAATGGGTATGTATCTTTATCCAGATTCCAGCCTAATTTGATGCGTTCCTCCGTCATCGGCTCAGTGGCAACAAATTTGAAATCCTCGCCCAGACGATTCACCATTGCCTTGCAGAATGGAAGCTGATGCGGGCCAAGGAAATTTGATATAAATGTAATTTTCACTGTCTTATCCCTTTCTTCTGCTTTCATTTCCAGAACGGAACATACGGACTGACTCCCAGATATCCCCAGCCTGTATTCTTGTAGAAGTACAGCAGGCAGAACGCCACACATCCAACGTAAAGCATAAGTTTCAATTCTCTCGATCGGGTTGTTTTTTCAATCATTTCAGGAATCAAAAGGCATTCAAAGAAAGCGAAGTAATACCCCACCCGGCCAATATTCATATGATAAAGGCCCAAGCATTGGATTGCCGCAGCTAGATACATACAATTTATATACAGGTTCCACGGGGCATCACATCGAATAAGAAGGGAGCTTATAAACCAGATCAGAGCATACAATAAGAAACAGGCGTATGCTCCTGTAAACTGGATCATATTATAGCTGCCAAACAGTGTCGCAGCGACTTGTATAATGGCCGGTGCTATGAAAATCTCAACTATAAATGCTCCAAGCATCAAAAAATGAACGATATGATTTTTGACTTTGATTTTTGAAAGCGGCCATACGACTATCCCAATCAGCGCAGACTTATGGATCATTGCTGCCAAAAGAATCAATGCTGTAAATTTGAGCCACTGCTCATCCTCCGCTTGGAGTACAGCCAGCAAAAACAGACCTATTGCAATCATCTGCCGGATTCCTGAGAAGGAAAACGTAAACAAGCCGAATGTAAAATAGATCAAGATGCTCAAGCACGGATTTTTTGCTCTTCTATAAAAGAAATAGAAAATTGGTGCTTGACATAGCACAGACATGATAGCAATAAACCCCTGCCTTGGCACATGGAATACTGCCAGCGTATGAATCAGGATACGAAAAATCAGCTCAAAGTTAAAAACGGGATCCAACCATCCCCGCTGCGCACTAAGCTCATACCCTCGCAGGTACTGTACCATATCTCCACCAACATACTCTGCACGGAGACTCTGCAGTAACACGGTTGACAAAAAAGCCAGACAGACAAAAGTCTTCTTTTTATCTTTCAGTCGGACGTGTTTTATCCCGCCATAAAGGGTTCCTGTCCATAAGATCAATCCATAATAAGGAATCATATTTTAATCCGTACTCTGCTCCAAAAGCTTTTTGTATATTTTCTCATAATTTTCCACCATTACTTTTTGAGAAAATATTTTTCGACCAGCCTCACAACAAATTTTCTTTTCTTCATGATGTTCAGATACATTTTTCACAGTGTCAGTAAGCTGTTCCATATCACCATGTGGAATAAAATGCACGTATTTTTCTGGGAAGCTTCCTTCGCCTTCATCTCCATGAAAATAGAAACTGACAATTTCTGTGCCACAGCAAAGTGACTCCAGACAAGTGGTCGGAAGGCATTCACGATAGCTTGTCAATACCATCACATCAGCTGCAGAATAGAACGCCGCAAGCTCCTCCTGTCCATTTGCACGACCATAATAGATACCGCAAAATTCTTTCGGGGGCGGGTTATTCAATCCGTCCACAACAACAACCACGTACTTTTCGGAATCCAACCGTTGGGACAGTTCCGTGATAAACTTTCCGCCCTTTACAGGGTTGGTATAGCTTGCCGTCACATGAAGGATCATCTTGCGGTCGCCAACATTTAGTTTCTCTCGAAGAACCAACGCTTCTTTTTCTCGATAATGAAATACATCTGTGTCAATTCCATTTAATACGGTGCGGATTGGATACTGCCTCAGTACCGGCGACTGTGCCGCTCGCTCTCCCACCCAATTCGAAACCGGACAAAGGATCAGGTCATCAAACCCTTCAAATGCTCCTTTCATCTTCTTCCAGTTCCACGCAGCTGCTCCTTTTCTGGTGGAATTGATTGCTTCTTTTTGATTTGGGCAATTATGACAACCAGCCTTCCATTCATTGCATTCAAATGCGTGCCCGCAATTTCCGGTATACATAAACTCAGCATGAAGCGTTAAAACGGTTGGAATGTGATTCTTTTTCAGATAATTTAAAAGTCGGTAGATATCCACAAAGTAACCATTGATGCACTGCAGATGCACCACATCCGGTTTTTCCCGCTCCAATCGGTGCAACAGTGTCAGTGTTCCAAATGGTGTCACAGCATACGGCTGACCTGTCAGCCGGGACAGAACATTCCATGCCTTCGCCTCAAACTCTGTACAGGTTTTATAAACCCCTGCTTCCTGTACTTTCTGACGACGTCCATATAAAACAACACTATCAAATCCATTTTTCTGCAGGCTTTTATGGATATCTCTCGTGATTTTTCCAGTGCTTCCATAGTCGTATACGCAATTAATTTGTAGAATTTTCATTTTGTGACTTATCCACCACTTCTTGCAGCCATTTGCGAACCTTTCGAGGGTTTACATCTGCGTTATGATTTTTCAACGCCAATGCTCTGGCATTTCTTACAATCTGCTCCCGTAATTCCTTATTTGTCAAAATCTCCTCGAGACCTTTTTCCAGATCTTCCGGCCTTGAAATCACATATGCGGCATTATTTTCTTTCAGATAATCGATTGATGCGATTCCCTCTGGACCATAAGCAATCAGGCACGGGCCATACATTAGTGACTCGGCGATTTTTGTAGAGACTGAGAAGCGAATCTCATTTTGAATTTCCGGGTCAAAACTCTCTGTATGGATAACAGCCAGTGAATTTTTCATCACCGTTAGTACTTCTTCCGCAGAGATACTCCCATGAAAACAAATGCCATCTTTTTTCAGCGTAGCCAGAGTATCTTCATTTCTCTCACCAGAATAGACTTCCACCTGTCTGCCGAAATTTCTTAACACATTTCCAATTTCCACCAGTTGAAGATTTCGATTATATCCCAGATTTCCAATGTAAGAAATTCTCTGTGCATTGGGATCAATTCGCAACTTTCTTTGCTCCGCCGATGTGTGCAGTACATAACAAGTCTTGGAAAAAAACTTTTCGTACTCTTTTTTCATCGAGTCGCAAATGGTCAAAATGCACTCCGCATACCGCATTGTTTTCTTTACCGTTTTTAGGTACAGTTTATGCTGAAATCGTCCTATCGCACTCTTTTCGTTCGCATTGTGGAGATAGTAGTCATCCATACATGAAACAACCAACGGCACATGCAGGAAATTGGCCATCCAATATGCAATATCATACATAAATGCGTAGTCTCCAGATGCAAACAGAATCACATCCGGAGCCACTTCTCGCAGCCAATTTTTCAAGTCCTGCGTTTTCCAATGTGCAAGCTTCCATAACAGGTTGCGCATCAGATAAATACTTCCGCTTCTCTTGCGTCCGAATTGATATATTTCCCCAAGCGTTCCAACATCTCTGCGTGTTGTACTACTCTTCAGTTCAATGTTTTCTGCATTAAAACGAGTTCCCTCATGTCGAGAAAAAACAGATTTCACCGCATCAACATCAGTAAAACGATAATAATCCATGCAAACCGAGTTATCCGTCGGAACCTCTGAATGGATATAGAACTGTGCCACCTCTTGGGGGCTAAAATCCGCAAGATATCCCAGAAGCGTTTTCCCCATATTTCCAGTTCTGCTTAAAACCGTATGGCTGACCAACAATACCTTCATATGTTTTTATTTCACATACTCCTCATAAGACTTATTCAGATCAACATATTCCGCATGAATTGCTGCCAATCGATCTTTTTCCGGAGGCAGTTCCATATAGTTCCCATACGTTATTTCCAAATATTTCTTATAATCTTTTATTACCGAAAAAGTCTTCCCCTCAAACTCAACGCTTGTATATTCTTCAAACATTTCTCGCGGATAGATACTCTTATCCCGATCAACAGAAGCTCCCAAGAAAATATGAACGTTTTTGCTTTTTTTCTGATTGGAAGCCTCCACAAAACGAATCATTGGTGACTCTGGCAAAAATCTCGCAACAGTCAGTGCAAATTTCTTTTTCAAACTAGTTGTACGATAACCTCTCTTATCCAAGCATTTTGCAGCTAATAAATGAAACACATTCCATTGCACATTCGCCGCAAGCATCGAGTTATAGAGATTGTCTACTGGAAATATATCAATATAAATTCCCTGATGGGCACCTTTCAGTTTATTGGGATATTTTTCAATAAATGTTGTCCCATTTTTTCGAACTTTTGAAAAAAACATTGGCCATTCTTTTGTAAAAGCTTTTTGAAGGGTAAATCCGCACCTTTGAAATTCTTCATTCGGAATCCGAAGGAATTTTTCATACTCTTCACGAACAAACATCAGATCCAAATCATCATCCCATGGTATAAATCCACCATGGCGTACTGCTCCCAAAACCGTTCCAGAAGACAAGGAATAGTTAATCTCGTATTTTTTGCAGAGTTCATCGATTTTCACCAGCATATCCAGTAGCGCCATTTGTAGTTCTCTTACTGATGTAGACATACCTATCCTTCCACCTCAATTTCTCAACACTTTCTCAAACACAAACTTCCTTAACCAGTTCGGTGCCAACGCCGACCCACTTCGGATCAGACAGCTTTTCAGATACTGGCCCTCACCGATAAGCTCACTGTCTCTCATAAACCGGAATAGTCTTACCTGCGTTTTGACATACTTCCAGCCTGCCCGGCGCTTATACATCTCAGAACCAGCCCTCATGTGGAGCAGAGGTTCCTGAATGTTGTATCCCTGATATCCAGCCATCAGCATCCGCAGCCAAAGATAATTGTCCTCCAGCAAATAGAAATCCTGATACGAGCCGACTGCTTCAACTGTGGATTTTTTATACATCACGCAGGGGTGATTAAACGGATTGCGCTTCTTTGCAAACTCCACAATTTCCGCATTCGTCTCTGGCGGCACACGCTTCGCATCGACGGTATTCGGATCAGTAGTAAACTCCTCTACAATACCGGAGCATATACTCACTTCCGGATGCTCGTCAAACACGGCAAGCTGTTTCTCACAGCGATCCGGATACGCAGTATCATCGCTATCTATCCGAGCAATCAGCTCGTTTTTTACAGTGCTTGAATGCTCTCAATTGCTTACTTCAAATACTCTGGCTTCTCTTTGTGATAAACTGACATCAATACAGAATACTTGGAAGCCATCATGCAGCCTCCAGTTGTTCTTCATGCAGTTGCTCAGGGACGACCAGAATATCAAACGAAGCAATGTAAATTACCTCATTCCATCCCCCCCTCGGATATTTTCAGGTTCGTGTACTTGATCACATTTTTTATCATGTACCAGCCCTCATAATAAACGGCCTCTATCGGGTTCAATCCGATATACCGATATGTATTCCAATTCATCTTCGCAGCCTTGAACTTATTGCCCGACTTCGATGATTTTGCAATTCTATAAATGAGCAGCGGCTCATCTACACCATAGGCATTTCGTCCATCTTTCAGGATGTTGAGCCACATCGCAAAGTCTTCATGCATTCCATCGCCTACCGCATAGTACTTTGCATATAGCTCTTTACGGACAAGCGCAGAAGAATTAGATAAGACATTCTGTTTCAACAGCTGCCGGTAGGTAACTTCTGCAGGAGCAGCTAGATACCAGTCGATTGGTTTTCCATCCGCATCCATGAAAGCCGATCCGGTAAACAGCAGGTCTGCATTTGTTTTCTTTTGAAGCTTGATCTGCTTTTCCAGTTTCTCCGGTGCCCACGCATCATCGCTGTCAAGAATAGCGACCCACTCACCGCTAGCTTCTTCCAGCCCATGTTTCCGGGTGTAAGAAACGCCGCTGTTCTTCTCATTCGAAATCAACCGAACCCGATCATCTTTTTTCACGATTGCTTCAGCCAACATTGCGGTTTTATCTGTCGAACAGTCGTTCACAACCAGAAGTTCGAAATCAGGGTACGTCTGGCTCAAGACTGAGTTGATTGCTTGTTCAATCGTTTTTTCAGCATTGTACGCTGCCATAATGATACTGATCAGACCAAAATCATTCTGCATCACTTCGTCTCCTGTCCCATCGCCGTGGTCTGACCCTCTGCCACTCCTTCCGTGCTCTCCGGCATGAACAAAATCTTCACAGTTGCCAGCATGATCTTCAGGTCCTCGACCAGACTGGGATGGGCAATGTACATCAAATCCATCTGCAGCTTATCGTAGGGGGTGGTGTTGTACTTACCGTACACCTGCGCATAACCGGTCAGACCAGCTTTTGCCTGCAAACGCAGCGCAAACTCCGGCATCTCCTCGCAGTACTGTGCGGCAATCTCCGGACGTTCCGGGCGTGGACCTACAATAGACAAATCACCTTTTAGAATATTCAGCAATTGTGGCAGCTCATCCAGGCGGCAGGCACGGATGATATGGCCCACTTTGGTAATACGGTCATCCTTATCGCCGGTGGAAAGGCGGGCCACGCCGTCTTTTTCTGCATCCATCCGCATGGAACGGAACTTGAGGATTTCGAACTGCTTGCCGTCTTTGGTCAGGCGAACCTGCTTGTAAAAAGCAGGACCACCATCGGATTTGACTGCAATAGCCGTAATCAGAAACACCGGGCTCAGGATAACCAGTGCCACCAGCGAGATCACAATATCCATGGCACGCTTGACAAACAAGAACTCCGGGCTTGCCATGTAGCGGCCCACACGCAGCATGGGCAGATGGAACATATGCATCGGCTGGGCACCGCTCATGATCACATCGCCCACACGAGGAATCACGAACACATTGATGCCCTGCCCTATGCAGTATTTCAGAATGATGTTACGCTCATGGCTGTGAACACCGCTGATGAACACGCTCTGCATTCCACCCAGCAGGCTCAGGTCGCTCAGACATTCTTCCACATTCAATGTCATCTTGACATCGTACTTTTTCGAAAGGCCATATTCATTGATGAGCTTTTCCAGACCATGCCGGACATCGTAGACCACTGCCGTGGGCTGAGGCGGAAAGGTCCGAAAATACCAGCTATGGGCGCATCTTACCCACAGGGTTGCCATCACGACCTGTCCGACAATCGCCGCAATGCCCGGCAGAATATTGCAGAGCCGCCGAGACATCAGGCAGATCACGATATACAGGATGCCGTCTGTCGCCATTGCCGCCAGCACTTGCCCATAAATCAACTCTGAAATGCGTTGCAGGGACATCCAGAACGCATCGTAGACTTTGCCCAGCAGGAAGAACAACACCGCAAACAGACCGATTATGGCCCAGTTGCCCTTCCAACCAAACTTTGCATAGACCTGATATGAATAGTACAGTTCCCAACAAAGTGCAAATGGAATCGTAATCATTATCAGATCGATGATTTTCACGACCTTCAACATTACATCATGCCGAAATTTTGACATAATACCCCAATAACTCCTTTAGCTTTTTTGCATTTTCACAACTTCTTTGACCCACTTTGAAGTAACTACTCCGGGTCAAACGATCGACTACACAAACCGATGCCTTCTCCCGTTTATGGTCAGCTGAGACATCCAGATTTTCGCTTTTCCTCTTAGGCTCTTGTGCCAACTCCAACCGCTGCGCTCTCGAGTCCGCTTTTTCCCACCGCATCCGATGGTGTCCAGCCTCGCAATACGTTCCTCCGTCAAAACGGCACAGCTTTTTTCCGGATTATGACGGGTATACCTCTGCCGCTTGACCCAATTCCCGAGATTGTATCCGTCAGGCGACACATAACCAACCGGAACATTCAGGTCGCCATGGGCATCAAAGTAGCGCCGTGCTTTCTGATATCCTTCGTTCCACTGGCGGTCATCGCGGTTGCCCCAGACCATACCGATGCTGTCCAGCCGTGCAATTTGCTGTTCGGTCAGATTTCCTTGGGTCTGTCCCTCGCGCACACGGCGCTGGGTGACCAGCCACACGCCAAGACTCAGACCGCTGGGTATGGTATATAGTTTCGGGACATTCAGGTTGCCATGCTCCGCATAGTAAATGCTTGCCTCGGAGAAATAGTGCTCCCAACTGGAAGAAAGGCTTGCCTGCAGCTGCTCGAACAGCACCCGGCAGTCATGTACCTGCTCAACGACCTCGAACCACTCGGTGACGATCTTATCGCCCTCGCCGTTGGCATAGAGCCGATGGACCGCCTCCTGCATCTCGCTTTGCAGACCGGAAATGCTGGCCAAGCCCTCAAAGTTGTTGACAACATCTAGGATAATTGGTGTCGTATTATCTCCAGCGGTCAGGGCACGTCCGATCTGTTGCTTGTAGATGATGGGCGAGATGGTAGGTCGGAACAGGATGACCCCGGAAATCCCCTCCACATGGACGCTCTCGTTGAGCATATCGATGCAGAACAGCAACTTCAGCCGGTTGCTGGTGTCTGTCTTGAAGTCCGAAAAGGCTTTGTCGGTGTTCGGGTCATCTGAATAGGCCTGATACACCACAACGTCCGGGTTGACCCCTGCAAACCACTCCGGCACATGGGGCACCATCTCGTCCATGTGCTCCTTGCTGGCGCAGAACACGATGTACTTGCCGCACTTATTCGTTATATGATGGGCAAAGACCCTGTCCAGGCCATCCGCCTGCTCCAATGCCCGGCGCAGGGCATCCAGATACTTTTGGTTTGCATCCTGAATGCCCGGTGTTCGTAGGTTGTCCACCCGAGCCTGATACTTTGCAAGCGTTTTCTGGTACTGGTAGACCGTGGTCACATAGTTCGGGGCAGGCAAAATACCCCTGACGATTGCTTCGCCAAGGGTCATGTCGCTCGCAACACGGCCATCAAAAAGCTCTTCGGCCATGTCGCGGTTATTATCCAGATATCGGATGTTTGTCGCTGTTAAGCCCAGCAGTTTTGCCTCCGGACATAACTTTAACAAAGCCACCGTGCTTTCGCCCCAGCATTCCGCACCGGCACGGTGGAATTCGTCCAATATAATATAAGATGGCTGAAGTCCTGCGATTTCTGCAAGCTGGCCTTCGGTACAGCACATCAGCTTCGCATAGGTGTAAAAATGGACGTTCGCCAGCGGAAAGTCCGGGTCGTTCCTTTTCAGGCTCTCCAGCTGTGTCTTGAAGATATATTCACTGGGAGAAAGCCAGATCACGACCTTCTCCGGGTTGTCCTCGATCAGCTTGAACGCAATGTAGCTCTTTCCGGTGCCGGTGGGGTGGACAATGGCAGCCTTGCCGTACTGCTCCATCATCCGGACTGCCGCATGATATGCTTTCTCGTTGTGCTCAAACAGACGCAATGCCACCTTGTTCACCCCTTTCCGCAATAAAGGGGTATCCTTCACAGTGAAAATGGAGGATACCGTTCCTTTGACATCGTTGTCTATAATCTCATCTTATTTTATCATGGTTATATCTGGGATTCAATAGAAATCATCATAAATGTATCACATTTGACCCTGAAAAAACATCGCGAAGGCCGGATTGTTTTTGTGTCATGCCCAGTTTTGTATAATAATTCCAGCTGTAAACGAAGATTGAGAAAATAAGGGGTCAGATGAGGGTCTAAACAGCAGGAGGAAACAGCGATGGCGCGACGGGGAGAAAACATTCGCAAGCGTAAGGATGGTCGGTGGGAAGGCAGGTACATCAAGGCGCGCACACCGGAGGGGAAGATCCAGTGGGGTTACGTTTACGGAACGGCCTATGCGGAGGTTAAACGGGTACTGATCCAGAGAAAAGCGGAGGCGGGTTTCTACAACCTGAATCAAACCGACCTAACCTTTGAAGTACTGGCCGAGGTGTGGCTGTACTCCCTGAAAAACGCTATAAAAGAATCCACCTATGCGCATTATTCGTACACGCTGCACAAATATCTTCTTCCGGTTTTGAGTAAAGTGCCAGTCGCATCCCTTGACGAGAGCTTCCTCGAACAAGCCATGCAGCAGATTATTGCGCCCGTAGATGCCACACACAAGCCACTGGGAAATTCCTCTGCCCGGGAATGCCTCTCGATGCTGCGACGTATCTGCAAATATGCCGCTCATTTACGTCTGATTCGTCCAATGGAGCTGGAAGTTGCGCTGCCAAAAGCCATCGACAAAATTTCTGCGCCTCTCTCCCCGGCGGAACAGCAGCGACTTCATCAATATGTACAGGCGAACCCCACGCCTCGCAAAATCGGCTTACTACTGGGGCTGGAATTGGGACTTCGAATTGGTGAGATCTGCGGCCTGCAATGGGGCGATTTTGACCTGAAACTCGGCACGCTGAACATCAATCGGACGGTCTGCCGAATTTCCTGTGGAAACGGTCATACAAAGGTAGTCATTCAAACGCCTAAAACCCGCACCTCCCGCCGGGAAATTCCAATCCCGAAACAACTGCTTATTATGCTGAAAAAGCTGCGCGGAAGTGCCAGCAATGCTGCATGGTTCCTGTCCGGCAGCGAGTCCAAGCCCACCGAACCCCGCTGCTATCGGAAAAGC
>ERZ857922.60-NODE-60-length-146325-cov-6.701921_pt1 | contig 146325 bp, 120 predicted proteins | sample MGYA00519579_ERZ857922 | MGnify/ENA primary metagenome ERZ857922 (study PRJEB31778, sample SAMEA3449375) | human gut metagenome | biome: human gut; feature: human-associated habitat; material: faeces | place: United Kingdom | collected 2010/2012 ... | reverse complement strand
TAGAACACTAGCCTTCCAAGCTAGATACGTGGGTTCGATTCCCATCACCCGCTTTACAGAAGTGATTCTGTATCATATATGCGCGAGTGGCTCAGTGGTGGAGTATCGCCTTGCCAAGGCGAGGGTCGCGGGTTCGAATCCCGTCTCGCGCTTTATTTTTTTGAAAAAATATAATTAGAGAATAAGAACCTGTTAGTGTTGATGCACTAGCAGGTTTTTTGTCAGAAAATAAGCGCTTGCCTGTATGTGTGAAAGATGGTATACTGTCAACGAAAAAAAGAAAAAAGGTGAGAATATGAAAATTGTGGTATTAGATGGATATACAGAAAATCCTGGCGATTTAAGCTGGGATGGTTTTCGCCAGTTTGGAGAAGTAATTGTATACGACAGAACACCGAAAGAACTGATCTTATCTCGTATGGATGGGGCAGAGGTTGTCTTTACTAATAAGGTTGTCATCACAAGAAAGATCATTGAGGCAAGCCCGGCACTTCGTTTTATAGGTACATTGTCAACTGGCTATAATACAGTAGATTTAGAGGCAGCGGATGAGCGACAAATACCGGTCAGCAATATTCCTTCATATAGTACGCAGGCAGTTGCACAGCTTACAATGGCATTGTTGTTAGAGATATGTCATCATGTAGGGGCACATTCAGCTCAGGTTATGGCTGGAAAATGGAGCAGTTGTCCTGATTTTTGTTTTTGGAGTTATCCATCAATGGAGCTTGCTGGAAAGACAATGGGAATCATTGGATATGGAAATATTGGACAGGCAGTTGCACGTTTGGCAGTTGCGTTTGGTATGAATGTGATTGCATATGGTCATCATGGAATCAAAGAAGAACTTCTGACAGAGCATGTACGTTCAGTAAGCCTTGAGGAATTATATAATGAGTCAGATGTAATTAGCCTGCATTGTCCATTAACTAAGGAAAACATGGCAATGATTAGAAAAGACAGCATAGCAAAAATGAAGGATGGTGTAATTTTGCTAAACACAGCAAGAGGTCCGCTGATTTGTGAACAAGATTTAAAAGAAGCACTTGTTTCTGGCAAGGTTAGTTATGCGGCAATGGATGTTGTGGAGACTGAACCAATTCCAGAAGATAGTCCACTTTTAAGCGCACCGAATGTATTGATTACGCCACATATTGCATGGGCAGCAAAAGAAACAAGACAGCGATTGATGGATATAGCTGTTGAAAATTTAAGCGCTTATGTACATGGAAAACCGATTCATGTAGTTAATTTAAAGTCAAAAGGATAAAGAAAATGAATTTATTGTCTTTGGAACAAGCACAAAAAAGTTATGGAGAAAAAGTACTGCTAAAGCAGGCCAACTTTTATTTGAATGAAGGTGAGAAGGTTGGAATAATTGGAATTAACGGAACAGGAAAAACAACACTTCTTCGTATATTGGCAGGAACAGAAGTGCCAGATGAGGGAAGCCGTACAGTGGCTAATCATGTTGTACTTCGTTTCCTGGAACAAAATCCGCATATGCCGGCTGATATGAGTGTTTTGGAGTATGTGCTGCAGGGAGAAAAGGAAGAAGATCGATGGATTCTTGAGCCAGATGCCAAGACATTGCTGATGACTTTTGAACTGAATGATTTTAATCAGCTATGTGGTCAGCTTTCAGGCGGTCAAAAGAAACGCGCTGCGCTTGCTAAGACGCTTCTTCGTCCAGCAGATATTTTGATTTTGGATGAGCCAACAAATCATCTTGATACAAAGATGGCTGATTGGCTGGAAGATTATCTCAGACGCTATCGCGGAGCCATGATTATGGTAACACATGATCGATATTTTCTTGATCAGGTAACAAATCGCATCACAGAATTAGATCATGCAAGTTTATATTCATACGAGACAAATTATTCGGGCTATCTGCAAAAAAAGGCAGAACGAGAGCAAAATGAAGATTCTGCAGCAGCAAAACGGAAGAATTTGTTACGAACTGAGCTGGAATGGTTAAATCGTGGTGCACGTGCGCGCTCTACAAAGCAGAAGGCTCATATCCAGCGAATTGAAAATTTACAGGAGCAGCGTGGACCAGTTAGAGATCGCACTGTGCAGCTGGACAGTGTTGCAAGCCGTCTTGGAAAGACAACGCTTGAAGTGGAAGGCCTGGCAGGTGGCTATCCGGGTCATGAGTGCTTTCATGATTTTTCATATATTTTTCTAAAAGGAGACAGAATTGGAATTGTAGGACAGAATGGGTGCGGAAAAACTACACTTATGAAGATTTTAGCAGGAACAATTATGCCGCTTCGAGGTACACGAACAGTAGGTATGACGCTTAAGATTGGTTATTATACACAGGAGATTGCATCAGATCCGTCAGCAGGTGTTGCCTATATGGATCCGAATAAGAAAGTGCTTGATTATATTCGTGATACCGCAGAATATGTTCGTACACCAGAGGGAAGCGTGTCTGCATCCGTTATGCTTGATAGATTTTTATTTCCGCCAGTCGTGCAGCAGCAGCTGATTAAAAGTCTTTCTGGAGGAGAAAAGAAGAGGCTCTATCTTCTTCGTGTCCTTATGGAAGAACCAAATTTTTTGATTTTGGATGAGTCGGCCAATGACCTTGATATTCGCACGATGGAAGTTCTTGAAGATTATCTTGACCGTTTTGAAGGAATTGTGGTAACTGTATCACATGATCGATACTTTTTGGATCGTTGTGTGCGCCGTATGTTTGCCTTTGAAGAAAATCACACATTGCGCCAGTATGAAGGCGGTTATAGTGATTATGCAGCTGTGAAACAAGCTGAGGAGGAAGAAAAACAAAGAGCAGAGCGCGAAAAGGAAAAGAAAAAACAGCAAAAGGCAGAAGAAGTAACGAAAAAACCGGCAAGAGAGCAGAAACTTCGCTTTAGTTACCTTGAACAGCGAGAATATAATACGATTGAAGAAGATATTCAAACGCTGGAGGAAACAATTGAACAGCTTGAAAAGAATATGGATGCGGCGGCGACTGATTTTGTGCGTCTGAGAGAGTTGTCAGAGAAAAAAGAACAAAGCGAAGCACTCCTTGAACAAAAAATGGAACGCTGGGTGTATTTAAGTGATTTGGCAGAGCGTATTGAGGCTCAAAAAAATAGTTAAAATAAATTAGAAAGGTAAGAGAATCATGAATACAAAGAGTTTTTTAATTAAGGATACTACAAAAGAAGAACGTATTGCACTGATAAAAGAGTGGATTCCAGATGATGATGGCTGCAGCGATAATTGTGGAATAAGCCTATGGGATATGTATGATGCTTATATTAAGGGAGAAAAGGAAATTTCACAGATCAATATGGAATTTAGAGCAAGCTATTACACAGAAGGAGAGCTTGAAGAAAAGGCACCTGGATGTGGACAGGGATATACAAGACGATAAGTAATACAAAAAAAGCTGATGCAGAACAATGAAAAGATTGTCTGTATCAGCTTTTTTTGTTGACAAATCATTGGAAATTTGATATAACAATAACATAAAAGTAGCATAACTTAATTAAAAAGAAATTTACTACCAAGTCAATAAAGGAGGCAGCTTATGGAGGAGAGTCAGACATCATCTAAAAAAAGGCGAAGAAATTCTGCAGAAAAGCTGTTGGCAAAACAAAAAGACTATACGTTCAGCAGTGAAGATTTGTTGACGCTTGATCATTGGGAACAAACATTAAAAAACCAGAGAACACGGTCAACATATATTGGTGCAATTTTGTTAGTTTGTGATTATTACCGAAAACCGATTCATGAGATTACACCAGAAGAATGGGTTTTGTATGTAAATAGTGTAATGCCAGATCAAATTGTAAAGCGTGAGATTTCTGTTTCTACATCGCGAATACGTTATTATGCCATTATTGGCTTTCTGGATTTTTACAGTATAAATCATCCATCGTATGCAGAAACGTCAGATCAGTTTTTAAATCCAGCGCATGCACCAACACCAAAGGTGAACAAATATCCAACGGCTGTGCAGATGGCATCTATTTTGCAGGCAATGAAGAAGGCAGATATTCAGGTGTATGTTGCAGCGCTTCTCGCTTATGAATGTGCACTTGCGCCGAGTGAGATTATTGAGCTTCAGACTAGCTCATTTATCAGAAATGGAGAGGATGGAACATGTATGCTGTCCGTTCCTGGTAAGGCAAAACGTTTGATAGTTATACGAGAAGACTTGATGGAAGAGATCGAGCACTTTTTTTCAATGGGCGGATATTATGGCGATGACTGGCTTTTACACAATAAATATGGCGGGCAGATGAGAGCGTCTGTTTTGCAGAGAGCATGCAGAAAGGCACAGCGGGAAGTAATTAATGCAGGTATCATATTAGAGCCATATTCACTGATCTCAATCCGAAGTGCGGCAATTCATCGCTTTTTGATGTCAGATGGTGCAAAGGGTACTAGTACGGCACAATATGCAGGAATCAGTGAGGCATATGCGCTTCAGATGCAAAGTGTCGGGTTGGCATCAGCTGTCCAGCTTCCAGGAACGAAGCGTGGCTATACTATTTCAGATCTGCTTGATTCCTCAAATGAAGAAAGCAGCAAAAAAACACAACAGAAATAAGAAAGGAATACAGCGAATGGGACAAAGTGAAGAACAGTTGGAGAGTCAATGGGACAAAATGTTGAAAATTAAAACTACAGGGCGTGATGACAGTCATGCGGATGCCTTTTGTTATCCATATGAGCCAACACCATATTGTGTATTAGAGCGCTTGGCTAACAGCGGTTTGATTCAAAAAAAGCAGAAAGTCTTGGATTATGGAACAGGAAAGGGAAGAGTGTGTTTTTTTCTTTCATATCAGACGCGCTGCCATAGTGTTGGTATTGAGTATGATGAGCGTATTTTTGCAGGAGCAGAACAAAACAGAGAAAATGCGGTTTCAGGTGCGCGTACACAATTTGTTCTTACCAATGCAGAAAGTTATGAAGTACCATCAGATGTGAGTTTTTGCTATTTCTTTAATCCATTTTCAGTAGAAATCCTAAAGAGAGTAGTAGCAAGGATTCTTGAATCTTATTATGAGAATCCAAGGCCGATTCAGCTTATGTTTTATTATCCGTCAGATGAATATGTAAGTTTTTTGATGACGCAAGATGAGCTGATGTTTTCTGATGAGATTGACTGCAGAGATTTGTTTGATGGAAATGACAGCAGAGAGAAGATTTTGGTGTTTGATGTGGGGTAAGTTGGAAAGCTAATTTGGGGTGGAGTATATAAAATACATAACATAAAAGTAGCATAACTTATAAAGAACAAAATTTTCCACCCAAAACTTCCCTCTCCAAAATACACACATTTACCCAACAAACCACCACTAAAATTTTGATTCAAAAATTTAATAAAAAGAAAGAAAACTATATGACAATTAGAAAACCAGAATATTATGATGAATTTGTCTGCACTGCCAATAAATGTCCATTCACCTGCTGCCGTGAGTGGAAAATCGAAGTGGATGACGAGACAAATGAAAAATGGAAGAAATTACAAGCACCAGAGAATGTATATCCAGTTCGAAAGAATATGAGCCAATACACACAAAAAAAGGACAATATGCGCGTAATTGCATTAAATAAAAAACATATATGTCCTTTCTTAAATGAACAAAAGCTGTGCCGTCTGGTATGTACATTTGGCGATGACGTTTTATCAAAGACATGCCGTGTTTTTCCAAGAGAAATTCATAAGTTTTTAGATCAAGAAGAATTTTTCCTTATGCCGTCATGTCCAGCTGTTATTGACTTGATGAAAAAATATCCAGATTGTAAATATATTGAAATGGATACTGAAAACATAGAAGGAAAGAAGAATACTGAATTTAGTGAATTAAATTTTTTAAGAAATGTACGCAGCATATTTTCTGATTGGATGAGAAGAAAAGAATTTGATCCACAGGAAAATTTAAAACATATTTTCTTTGCTGCACTTGAGCTATGGCGTATTTGGCAGGAAAACAGTAATGAAGATTTTTTATTTTCAGATGATTTCAATGCTCAGATTAAAAAGAATCTTAAAGAGTATAAAACACAAAAGCTTCAAAAAGAACTGGCGGATGCCATTTCGAAAATTCCTTCTGATCAGGAATCAGCCATTTTTGAACAAAATGAATTGTTTTTAGATTTGACAACTAATTATGAAAGAGAAGGCTTGTATAAGAGTGAGCTAAAGGATGTGCTTAACAAAGCAAGACTAATTGAGGAAGAAAACAGCACATTCCTTTTGGAACAGAAAAGAAAATTTAATGATCATTTTTCAAAATGGCAGGAATTATTTAGAAGCTTTCTGACAGCAGAAATTGAATCAGACTGTCTGCTTCCTGATGGAAACCTACAGGATTTTATTGTTCATCTGGAATGGATTGCACTTGAATATACAGCGATCAAACAATTTCTCTTTCTGGATTGGATGCAAAATGGTTCGTTGACATATGAAAAGATACGCGACACAATCACGTTAGTTTGTCGTATGACTGGATATGAGGAAGATGACATTTACGAGTACATGCAGGATTGTTTTGATGATGTTGTGTGGGAGTGGGGATATTTGGCATTTATTTTGACGTAAGGGAGGAATGATGTAATGAGGTTATTATTTCGACAGAGATTTTTTTCATGGTTTGACAGCTATGATATTTATAACGAGAATGAAGAAACTGTATACACAGTAAAAGGTCAGCTCTCAATTGGACATTGCCTAGCGATTTATGATGCAAATAATAATCGCATAGGAATGGTACAGGAAAAGTTTTTAACATTTCTTCCTAAATTTGAAATCTACGAATATGATCTGCAAAACAATTGTCGCTATATTGGCCAAATCAGCAAAGAATTTACTTTTTTTAAGCCAAGATATAATATTGATTTCAATGGCTGGCAGATTGAGGGAAGCTGGACTGAGTGGGATTATTCTATCTTAGATTCAAATGGACGAAATATTGCGCAAATCTCAAAGGAACTGTTTCATATGACAGATACTTATGTATTAGATATTGCACGACCATCAGATGCATTGCATGTATTAATGTTTGTTTTGGCTATGGATGCAGAAAAATGTTCTAGAAATAATTAAATAAAGACCTTCCAGTTGTTCGTTGAAAAATGAACAGCGGAAGGTTTTTATTATTATAAATGTGATTCAGTTTTACCTGTCAGTGTATGGCGGTAAACATGGAAGAAATATATATTCTCCGCAATTGCAGTGATTCCCCAAGAAAATACATATAGGATGTAGAGCGACTGGATGGTATGGAAATAGGCGAATATCGTATATATCCAGATGATACGAAATACGCATGATCCCATAACAACAACAAAAGTAGGAACAGCTGTCTTTCCAAGACCTCTTGAGGCAGCAATGGAAGCATCCATAAAAGCCGAGGCACTATAAGAAAGCGCCATAATGGAAAGTCTTGTAATACCAGCTTCCACAACAGCCTTATCACTTGTAAACAGATAAAGAAACGGATATCTTGCAAGATAAATGCCTACACCAAGTACTAAGCTTGTAATAAAAGAGTAAAACAAACATATCAAATAGGTTTGCAGAATACGTTTCTTTTTCCGTGCACCAAAATTTTGGGCAATAAAACTGGAACAGGCTGTATAAAAAGCAGCCATCATATCATATACAAGAGGATCTGCATTTGCAGCGGCAGAGTTTCCTTCTACAAGAACATGGTCAAAGGAATTGACACTGCTTTGCACAAACAAATTGGCGAAGGCAAATAGTGAGTACTGGAAAGCAGAAGGAATTCCAATTTTTAAAATACCGGCAGCTTTTCTTTTGTCAAAGCGAATTTCTGATAAACGCAGACAATATTTTTCCTTTCCTGTCAACAGCGCCCGCAAGATTAAAAATGCAGAGATGAACTGTGAAATCATACTTGCAAGTGCAACACCAGCAACACCAAGGTGACATACAATAACGAAGAATAAATTTAAAATGACATTTACAACACCTGCGAAAGCAAGATAATATAGCGGTCGTTTCGTATCTCCGGCAGCGCTAAGCACCGCATTTCCAAAGTTATATAATCCAAGTGCAGGCATACCAAGCAGATAGATTCGAAGGTACAATACAGCTCCATCAATAAGTTCATCCTTTGTATTCATTAAAGCAAGAATATTGTGAGAAAAAAGAATGCCAAATACAGTTATTAAAATACCACCTGCCAGACAGATAATTACCGCAGTATGTACAGTGCGCTTTACCCCTTCATCATCCTTTGATCCAATGTGAAGTGCAGTTAGTGCGTTTACACCGCTGGCAAGACCAAGCAAAATTCCAGTAAATAACGTGACAAGAATGCTGGTAGAACCAACAGCACCGAGTGCAATTGGTCCTGCAAATTTTCCTACTACTGCCACATCTGACATATTAAACAAAACCTGCAGGATGTTTGTGAACATCAGCGGAACGCTGTACACAAAAATTTTTTTCCAAAGGGATCCGCTGCATAGATCCATTTCATGTGATTTGCTGCTCATAAAAAATAGTTACTCCTTTTAGTAGATGCTCTCACTATCATAACGCTAAAATAAAAAAAAGCAAGCGAAAAAACAACAATATAATAATCGAAGAAAAATATCTCTTGTGCAACGCCTGTATTTATGTTATGATATTTTAGATAAAAACGAAAAAAGTTGAAATGGAGGAGAAGCAATGCGTATTTTGGTTGAAAATGGACGGCTTTTGGACCCTTCCAGGGAACTTGACGTTCAGGAAAGCCTGTGGATCGAGGATGGCATCATCTGCGAGAAACAGGCTTTTTCTGCGAATCAGGCTGATCGCGTGATTGATGCAGCCGGTGGTTGGGTTGTGCCAGGTTTGATCGATCTTCATGTTCACTTCCGTGATCCGGGACTTGAATATAAGGAAACTATTGAAACAGGATGCTTGGCAGCAGCACATGGCGGTTATACAACTGTATGCCCTATGCCAAACACAAAGCCTTCAACTGATTGCCCTGAGGTGGTAAAGGAAGTTCTTGACAAGGCATCAGCAGCATGTGGTGTTCATGTTCTTCCGGTTGGTGCTGTTACGGTAGGTCAAAAGGGTGAACAGCCAACTGATGTTGCAGCATTAAAGGCAGCTGGAATTGTTGCAATCAGCGAGGATGGAAAATCCGTTATGAATTCTGAGGTTTATCGTGAAGCAATGCTGCAGGCAGCTGAATGTGATATTCCAGTATTTGCTCATTGTGAGGATATTAATCTTGTTCACGGTGGCTGCATGAATGCAGGAAAGCGTGCAAAAGAACTGGGTCTTCCAGGTATCTCAAATGCAGTAGAGGATATTATTACAGCAAGAGATATTCTGCTTGCAAATGAAACAGGTGCACAGCTTCATTTGTGTCACTGCTCGACAAAAGAAAGCGTTAATCTGGTAAAGTGGGGCAAGGAGATGGGTGTTAAGCTGACGGCAGAAGTTTGCCCGCATCACTTTGCACTTTCAGATGAGGATATTCCATCAGCAGAAGATACGAACTATAAAATGAATCCGCCGCTTCGTTCTAAGGAAGATGTAGAGGCTATTAAGCAGGCATTAAAGGATGGTGTTATGGAGGTTATCTCAACAGACCATGCACCTCATCATGCTGACGAGAAGGCAAAGCCATTTACACAGGCACCATTTGGTATTGTTGGATTAGAGACAGCAGTTGCACTTACAATAACAAACCTTGTCCGTACAGGTTGGCTGACACCAATGCAGATGATCGCTTATATGAGTACAAATCCAGCAAAGGTTCTTGGAATTGATAAGGGAACATTAAAGCCTGGAAGCTGTGCAGACGTCACAGTCATTATGCCAGATGAATCTTATGTCATTGATGCAGCTTCTTTTGCTTCAAAGGGAAAAAATACCCCGTTTGATGGTCAGAAGGTGTGGGGACGTGTTGCATTAACTATTGCCGATGGAAAAATCATTTATGAAAATGAGCAATAAAAATTGAAAATCAAATACAGGAAGGAGATAAAAAATGATTAACAAACTTGTTAGCAAAATCAAAAAAATGGGAGCACCAGTTGTAGTAGGCCTTGATCCAATGTTAAATTATGTGCCGGAATTTGTTCAGAAGAAGGCATTCGAGGAGTATGGAGAGACCTTAGAGGGAGCGGCAGAAGCAATCTGGCAGTTTAATAAGGCAATTGTAGACCAGATCTATGATATCGTGCCTGCTGTAAAGCCGCAGATTGCTATGTATGAGCAGTTTGGTGTTCCGGGCGTTGCTGCATATAAGAAGACTGTTGATTACTGTAAGTCAAAGGATCTTGTTGTAATTGGTGATGTAAAGAGAGGCGATATCGGTTCTACCTCTGCTGCATATGCAGTTGGTCATCTTGGAAAAGTAACTGTTGGAAGCAAAAAAATTGCTGCATTTGATGAAGATTTCGCAACTGTAAATCCTTATCTTGGAACTGATGGCATCAAGCCGTTTGTTGATGTATGCAAGGAAGAAAAGAAGGGTATTTTTGTTCTTGTTAAGACTTCTAATCCTTCAAGTGGTGAGTTCCAGGATCGTCTGATCGATGGAAGACCGCTGTATGAGCTTGTTGGCGAGAAGGTTGCAGAATGGGGCGCTGATGCAATGGGCGACGAATACAGCTACGTTGGCTGCGTTGTTGGTGCAACATATCCAAAGATGGGTGAAATCTTACGTAAGGTAATGCCAAAGAGCTACATCCTTGTTCCAGGTTACGGTGCTCAGGGCGGTACTGCTGCAAGTCTTCGTCCATACTTTAATGAGGATGGTCTTGGTGCAATTGTAAACTCCTCAAGAGGAATTATTGCAGCTTATAAGCAGGAAGCATACAGCAAGTTTGGACCAGAGCATTTTGCAGAAGCATCAAGAGCAGCAGCAGAAGCAATGATCGCAGACATTGCATCCATCTTCTAAAATTGATTAGAAAGGGTTTTGATAACGTATGAAAAAGAAGGAACGTGCGGTTGTTCTCTCACAGGAATGTATCGCTACCGATATTTACAGTATGTGGATTGAGACACCGGACATCGCAGCAGAAGCGATTCCAGGTCAGTTTATAACATTATACACAAAGGATGCAGACAAGCTTCTTCCAAGACCAATCAGTCTGTGTGAAATTGATAAGGAAAATGGACGTTTGCGCATCGTATATCGAATTGCCGGAGCAGGAACAAAGGAGTTTTCTGCCTATAAGGCAGGCGATGCTGTCGAGATTATGGGACCGCTTGGAAATGGCTTTTCGGAAACTGGAAAAAAGCCAATGGTAATCGGAGGTGGAATCGGTATTCCGCCAATGCTTGGTCTGGCAAAAAGCCTTAAGGAATCTGGAAGTGATGTGACTGCCGTTTTAGGCTATCGAAGCGAACTGTTTTTACAGGATGAATTCGCATCCAGCAGTAGCGTTTACAATGCAACAGAGGATGGAAATAGCGGAACAAAGGGTACTGTAATTGACGCAATAAAGGAAAATAACCTTGATGCAGATATAATCTTTGCCTGTGGTCCAAAGCCAATGCTTCGTGCAATTAAAGAGCTTGCTGCACAAAAAAAGATTCCATGTTATATTTCTCTTGAGGAGCGTATGGCATGTGGAATCGGAGCTTGTCTTGCATGTGTATGTCAGACAAAAAATGTGGATGGTCATTCAAATGTGCATAACGCCAGAGTCTGCAAGGACGGTCCTGTATTTAAAGCAGAGGAGGTAGAGCTGTGAGTATGAATATGACTGCAGAAAAAAATGCACCTGCTTTTGATACAAGTGTTACAATCGCAGGTGTAACCTTAAAAAATCCAGTTATGACTGCATCAGGCACATTTGGTTCTGGTGCGGAATATAGTGAGTTTGTTGACTTAAACAAATTAGGAGCTGTTGTGACAAAGGGTGTAGCCAATGTACCGTGGCCAGGCAATCCAACACCAAGAATTGCAGAGACACATAGCGGTATGCTCAATGCGATTGGTCTTCAAAATCCTGGTATAGATCTGTTTTGCAAGCGCGATATTCCGTATTTAAAGCAGTTTGATACAAAGATCATCGTAAATGTGTGCGGAAGAAGTACAGAAGATTATTTAGAGGTAGTGGAGCGCCTTGGAAATGAGCCTGTTGATATGCTTGAGATTAATATTTCCTGCCCGAATGTTAAAGAGGGCGGAATTGCTTTTGGACAGGATCCAAAAGCAGTCGAGGCAATCACAAAGGCTGTAAAAGCAAAGGCAAAGCAGCCTGTAATTATGAAGTTAAGCCCTAATGTAACAGATATTACTGTTATGGCAAAGGCAGCAGAGGCCGGCGGTGCTGATGCAATTTCTCTTATTAATACTCTGACAGGAATGAAGATCGATATTAATCGTCAGTGCTTTGCACTTGCAAATAAGACAGGCGGTCTTTCAGGTCCGGCAATAAAACCTATTGCTGTGCGTATGGTTTACCAGGCAGCAAATGCAGTTTCGATTCCTGTAATCGGAATGGGAGGTATTGCTTGTGCAGAGGATGCACTGGAATTTATTCTGGCAGGTGCAAGCGCAGTAAGCATTGGAACAGCAAACTTCTTTAATCCATATGCAGCAGAAGAGACTGTGCAGGGAATTGAAGCATATATGCGCGAGAAAAAGGTTGCCCGTCTGACCGATCTGATCGGAATTGTAAAGTAAAAGATGGAAAGTCTTGAATATTAAGGTATTCTATGATATAATCATTTGCCGTAAAACGCAAACAAAAAAGGAGATTTCTGGTATGGAACAGTACAAGAAGGAATTTATTGAATTTATGATTGACTGCCAGGTTTTAAAGTTTGGCGACTTTGTAACTAAGAGTGGCAGAAAGACACCATTTTTTGTAAACACAGGTTATTACCGCACAGGTTCTCAGTTAAAGAAGCTCGGTGAGTATTATGCAAAGGCAATTCATGAGAGCTTTGGCAGTGATTTTGATGTGCTGTTTGGACCTGCTTATAAGGGAATTCCACTGTCTGTAACAACTGCTATCGCTCTTAGTGATGAGTTCGATACCGATGTGCGCTACTGCTCTAATCGTAAGGAAGTAAAGGATCACGGCGATGTTGGCATTTTGCTTGGCGGTCCGATCAACGATGGCGACCGTGTTATGATGATCGAGGATGTAACTACATCTGGCAAGTCTATTAATGAGACAATGCCGATCATTCAGGCACAGGGCAACGTGACCGTAACTGGTCTTTGCGTTTCTGTTGACCGTATGGAGAGAGGAACAGGCGAGAAGAGCGCTATTGCAGAGCTTGAGGAGAAGTTTGGCATCCGTATCCGTGCGATTGTTACAATGCAGGAAGTAATTGAACATCTTTACAACAAGCCATACAAGGGCAAGATCATTATTGATGATACCATTAAGGCAGCAATTGATGAGTATTATAAGCAGTATGGTGCAAAATAAAAATCAAGCAAAAATTGAAGAAAGGTTTGGGTGATGATATGGAACAAAAGCTGTATAAAACGGTTAATTCCGCAGGAATCTCCAGTATTGTTACTGGTATCATTGCAGTAGTAGCAGGACTTGCCTGTGTGGCTGGCGGTATCCTGGCATTGATTCAGGGTGGCCGTCTCTTAGGGGCACGAAAGAATATCCTGTTCTGATAAGCCAAAGGGGTTTTTATGGAAGCACAGAAAGTTGAGCGCAGCAATGCCGCACGATACGGTGTGCGCAGAGTTTCCTGGCAGGGAATTGCTTCAAGTATACTTTTAATCATCCAGATCATTCTTCTTTTTTCTGCCGTTTATCTGTCATATCTGGCAGAAGGAAAGGGTGGACTTATTGTCGGTATACTAGGAGTAGCAGCCTTTGTTCTGGCGATTGTCAGTGTCGGACTTTCCATCTGGGGACTCTTAAAAAAAGAGCAAAATCATGCAGGCTGCATGGTCGGAGGAATCGGCAGCCTCTTGATTGCGGCAGGAATTATAATAATCTGTACGATATTGTAAATACATATTCGTTCAAATGATTTTAATTGAATTGAAAGGAAACTGTCTATGACATCAAATAGAAAGGAAAGGTTAGCACTCGTTACAAAAAGGCTGGAAGATGAACTTGTGCAGCAGAATGATTTTTTCCATTCCTGCTGTGAGCTGGCACTTGGCTGTAAAATCAGCGAAGAATCACACGCATACTTAAGCTATCGTGTATGCCGCGAAACACTAGGACATAAAAACGGTGTTTATCTGTGTCTTCTTTATGCACAGCTATACGCTGCAAACTGCCTGCTGACAACATACGGCAGCCAGATTGATGAGCAGCTGCGTGACGAGTTTACCTGCGTTAACAGGGAGCTTCTTTCACAGATTCTTTTGATGACAGCGCAGCATGACGGACCTGAGCAGATACGTGATGCACTGTATTGGTTTTACAGTGATTACTGTGAACTATTTGTACAGCTGCATGCGGTACTGCTTTCTAATAATGTTTCGCTTACATTTGGCGGTCCCTTTTTAATTAGTACATTACAGGACAACAATCTAAAACAATGGCAGCAGCATATGTGGGACTGTGGACTTTATCTGGGAAAACGCTTTGAGGAGCGCTTTTTTCAGTCAGTAAAAAAAGTCTTTTCTCAGCCTGAAAACACAAATTGTTTTGACTGCTATATAAACCTGTTTCCAAAGCAGGTATCTATTGATACACCTGTAAATGAAGGCTTTCTGCTGACTTTGTGGCAAAAAAAGCAGTGGGAGCAAATGACTACACAGCTTCGCCTTATGGCTAAGTGATAGATTAAGCAACACCAAAATAGCATTACCATCATAATAACAACTAGGAGGAATCAAAATGGAACCATTGGTAGGTATTATCATTGGCAGTGACTCTGACCTTGGTGTCATGAGTAAGACAGCAGAGATTTTAGACAAACTGGAGATCCCGTATGAGTTTAGCATCATCTCTGCACACCGGACTCCGGACAGAATGTATGAATATGCAAGACAGGCAAGAAAAAGAGGTTTAAAAGCAATCATTGCAGGAGCCGGCGGAGCAGCTCATGTTCCAGGCATGGTTGCCGCTATGACAACCGTTCCTGTAATTGGCGTTCCGATTCAGGCAAAAGCACTTGACGGCATGGATGCACTCTTCTCTATCTGCCAGATGCCTCCGGGAATCCCGGTTGCCACTGTTGCCATTAACGGTGCTTTAAATGCAGGTATTCTTGCAGCAAAAATCATTGCTACAAATGATGAAGCACTGGCAGACCGCCTTGAGGCTTACGCTACAAATATGAAGGAAACCGTTGAGAAAAAGGCTGCAAAGCTGGAAAGCATCGGTTACAGCGAGTATTTAAAGCAGATGCAGTCAAAATAATTATTAAAAATGACTCGCACAAATTAAAAATCACAAAACACGTATACCACATCACTACTACATAAGTGCTGCAAAAAGCAGCAGAAGGAGATCAACATGGATTACAAGCACGCTGGAGTTGACATTGAGGCAGGTTACAAGTCAGTTGAACTGATGAAGGAGCACGTTAAGAAAACACTTAGACCAGAGGTATTAACCGGACTTGGCGGATTTTCAGGAGCATTTTCTATGGAGCGTTTCAAGCAGATGGAAAAGCCAACTCTTGTTTCTGGAACAGATGGTGTTGGAACTAAGTTAAAGCTTGCTTTCTTAATGGACAAACATGACACGATCGGTATTGACTGCGTGGCAATGTGTGTAAATGATATTGCATGTGCTGGCGGTGAGCCGCTGTTTTTCCTTGACTATATCGCATGTGGAAAGAATTATCCGGAAAAAATTGCAGATATCGTAAAGGGTGTAGCTGAGGGCTGTTTACAGTCTGATGCAGCATTGATCGGCGGTGAGACTGCTGAGCATCCAGGTCTGATGCCAGAGGAAGAGTATGATCTGGCTGGCTTTGCAGTTGGTATTGTTGATGAAAAGGATATGATCACTGGACAGGATCTTAAGGCAGGCGATGTTTTAATTGGCGTTGCTTCCAGTGGTGTTCATTCAAATGGATTCTCTCTTGTTCGTAAGATTTTTGAGATGACAAAGGAAAGTCTTGATACCTACTATGACGAATTAGGAAAGACTCTTGGTGAGGCACTGCTCACACCTACCCGCATCTATGTAAAGGCAATGAAGAGTATGAAGGATGCTGGCGTAAAGGTAAAGGCATGCAGCCATATTACTGGAGGCGGTTTCTACGAGAATATCCCGCGTATGCTCAAGGATGATACCGTTGCTGTAATCGAGAAGAACAGCTACCCGATTCCGCCAATCTTCACTTTAATGGCAAAGAAGGGAAACGTTGATGAGCAGATGATGTACAACACCTACAACATGGGTCTGGGACTTGTCATCGCAGTGGATCCGGCACAGGCAGATGCAGCCATCTCAGCTATCGAAGCAGCTGGTGAGAAGGCATACCGTGTTGGAAGCATTGAAGCTGGAGAGAAGGGTGTTATCTTAAAATGAGTAAGTTAAAGATCGCAGTGTTAGTCAGCGGCGGAGGCACCAATCTGCAGGCTATAATTGACAAGATCGCGTCTGGCGAAATCACAAACACCGAGATCGCACTCGTTTTTTCAAACAACCGTAAGGCATATGCATTGGAGCGCGCAAAAATGGCAGGGATTCCTGCCAAAGCGCTGTCTCCAAAGCAGTTTGAAAACAGAGAGGCATTTAACGATGCCGTGCTTGAGGTGATTGAAGAAAGCAAAGCTGATTTGATCGTACTTGCAGGCTGTCTTATGTATATCCCGCCAAAGCTGATTGAAAAATATCACAACCGGATTATCAATATTCATCCATCCTTAATCCCGTCCTTTTGCGGAAAGGGTTATTATGGCCTGACAGTACACGAAAAGGCACTAAAGCGCGGTGTGAAAGTGACAGGTGCTACAGTTCATTTTGTGGATGAGGTACTTGATAATGGACCAATCATTTTGCAAAAGGCAGTAATGATTGAAGAAGGCGATACGCCAGAAGTTTTGCAGCGCCGTGTTATGGAACAGGCAGAGTGGGTTATTTTGCCAAAGGCAATTGATTTGATTGCAAATGGAAAAATATCGGTTGAAAATGGAATTGCCCATATCAAAGAGTAAATAAAAAGTGAAGGAAGGTTGCAGGCAATATGAAGGTACTGATTATAGGAAGTGGCGGAAGAGAGCATGCCATTGCATGGAAGCTAAGTAAAAGCCCAAAGGTAACGAAGTTATATTGTGCACCAGGAAATGCCGGAATTGGACAGATCGCTGAGTGTGTTCCGATTTCTGCCATGGAATTTGACAAGCTGGCTGATTTTGCACAGGAAAACGGCATTGATCTTACAGTTGTAGGTATGGATGATCCGCTTGTAGGCGGCATTGTTGATGTATTTGAGGCGAGAGGCCTGCGTGTATTTGGACCTCGCAAGAATGCAGCAATTTTGGAGGGTTCCAAGGCTTTTTCCAAGGATCTCATGAAAAAGTATGGTATTCCAACTGCCGCATATGAGAATTTCCATTCTCCAGAGGATGCAATCGAATATTTAAAAACTGCGAAAATGCCAATCGTATTAAAGGCTGATGGACTTGCACTTGGAAAGGGCGTTTTAATCTGCAATACAAGAGAAGAAGCCATGGAAGGTGTAAAGACACTGATGCTTGACAAGCAGTTTGGTGCTGCCGGTGATACTATTGTTGTTGAAGAATTTATGACAGGAAGAGAAGTTTCTGTTCTTACCTTTGTAGATGGAAATACCTATCGGGTAATGACAAGCGCACAGGATCACAAGCGTGCAAAAGACGGCGATCAGGGCTTAAACACAGGTGGTATGGGAACCTTCTCACCAAGTCCATTTTATACAAAAGAAGTTGATGCATACTGCAGAGAGCATATCTATCAGCCAACGGTTGATGCAATGCGTTCTGAAGGACGTACCTTCCAGGGTATCATTTTCTTTGGACTTATGTTGACCAAAGAAGGACCAAAGGTGCTTGAGTATAATGCGCGTTTTGGAGATCCAGAGACACAAGTTGTTCTTCCACGTATGAAGAATGATATTGTGGATCTGTTCGAAGCCTGCATTGATCAGACACTTGACAAAATTGATCTTCAGTTTGAGGATAATGCAGCTGTATGTGTTGTTTTGGCATCTGACGGCTATCCAGTTCACTACGAAAAAGGTCTTCCAATTTCTGGTCTTGAAGCTTTTGATGGCAAAGATGATTACTTTGTATTCCATGCTGGAACAAAGAAGCAGGGCGATACATTTGTGACAAACGGAGGACGAGTTCTTGGTGTAACAGCAACAGGAAAAGATCTAAAGGAAGCGCGTTCAAAAGCTTATCAGGCAACCGAGTGGATCTCATTTGACAATAAGTATATGAGACATGATATCGGAAAGGCCATTGATGAGGCATAATACAAAAAAGAACTCCTCTTTGAGGGGTTCTTTTTAATTCTGGTTTCTTGCAATTATCTTAACAATTCAAGCAAATCTATTGACAGAACACATTTTGTGCTTTAGTATAGACAAGTACGGTAGATGTTGATAAAACAAAGCAACACAAAAAAAGAACAGATAATTTGGAGGATGAAAACATGAGACGTTTTGCAGGGCTGTTTATGGCAGCATGCATGACCGTAGCTGTTCCTGCAGCAACGGTTTTCGCAGACGAAGTCGCAACCGAGTCAGTTGAAGCATCAGCTGAGACTGATGGTGAGACAAACGCAGAAGAACAAGATTCAAACGCTGAGAGTCAGGAAGAATCTCAGGAAACAACAGATAATACGACACAGGAATTAAATATTGCACAGTCACTTGACGGAGTAACACTTCCGGCAGACTCTGAGCAAATTACGTATACTTATCATGGAAATGTATGCAACGCTGCTAAGACAGCAACAGGACTTTATCTGCTGCCAGTTGTACAGGATGATTCAAGCGTTGTATGGTATGTATATAATGAGGAGACGGATAAGGCTATCCCATATGTAGCATTTACGTCCGTAACAACTTCTTATGCAATTGTTCTTCCTAATGATGATGTAACTGTTCCAAGCGGATATGAGCGTGTAGATATTAATGTCAGCGGCCGCGTTGTTCCAGCATGGTTTAAATCAGCAGCTGGTGACGAAAATATGTATCTGATTTATGCACAGGATTCTGATGGAAATCAGGGCTTTTATCGTTTTGATGGATCAAATGGTTCCTGCCTTCGCTATGTAGCTGATCCTGATACTGATCTGCAGGCATCAGCAGACAGCTTAAGTGCAGAGCTTTCAAGCTTACAGGAAGACTATAATTCAATGTCTTCCCAGAATAGTGATGAGATTGAGAAATTAAATAATTCTGCAAATCTGCAGCAGCAAAATTATAACAATCTGAAGGAAAAGGTAGAGAAGTATGGTATGATCGGTGTTGCAGCATTGGGAGCTGTGACATTACTGATGCTGATTTTCTTTATCCGTATGATCTCAAAGTCTTCTAAGCTTAAGAAAGCAAATAAGAAGGTTACTGAGCTTGAGAACGCAGCTAAGACACGTGCACAGCAGGCAAGACCAAGATCAAGCCAGCCATCTACAAGAAGAGTACGCAGCGAGCATATGGGTGATACAAGAATGACAGAAGGCCGTGAGGAGGGTACCTCCAGTGTACGTCGTGTTCCAAGAAATTCTGATAGAGGTTTCGAGCAGAGTACAACTACATCTAAGGTTACACGTGTATCAAGAGAAGAAAGTTCTGAGCGTACACAGGGGGCAAGACCTGTAAGACAGCAGCCTTCAAGCCAGGCAAGACCGGCTAGAAGACCAGAGACAGCTGCTCCAAGAGCACAGCGTCCGGCTAGACCGACAAATGCACAGCAAAGACCGCAGCGTCCGACTAGACCAGCTGATTCCCGTCCATCTGGCGAGACTAAGATTTTTGATAAGGCTCCTGCAGAGTTAAATGATCTTGATGATGTAACACAGAGCACATCTTCAACACAGTCAAACGTTGCAGCAGCTGATATTGATAAGATCAGCGAGCAGTTAAATAGTCTTCATGCAGCAGAAAGCTCACCGATTGAAGATGATTTCATCGAAGTAGAGAGTACAATTCCAGAAGATATTTATTCAGATGATGACGATGATGATTTTTCTTTAACAGATTTTAAGGATATCTGATTCTAATAAATTTTGATACTAATTTGATATTAAGAAGGAATTAAGCAAACCAATTGGCAGGCGAAATTCCTTCTTTTTTTTGTAACTATTTAAAGCAGTACAAAATTTACTGAAAGTAATCTTCTTTCTGAAACTTTTTGGATTCTTTTATACTTGCATTCTATGAAGATTTGTGTAATAATAAATTTGTTGCAGGCAAAAAATGCCGCTAGGAATAAAATAATCGAATATGCAGTTGAAACGAAGGAGAGGACAATGAGAGCATTAATCAGTGTATCAGACAAAACAGGCGTAGTAGAACTTGCCAAAGAGCTAGAGGCGCTTGGGATCGAACTTATTTCAACAGGAGGAACCTATAAGAAGTTAGCAGAGGCTGGCGTAAAGGCGATGGAGATCTCCGAACTTACAGGCTTCCCGGAATGCCTCGATGGCAGAGTAAAGACATTGCACCCAGTTGTACATGCTGGATTATTGGCAATGCGTTCAAACCCAGAGCATATGAAGCAGCTTAAGGAGTTAGGTATTGAGCCAATTGATCTGGTAATTGTAAATCTGTATCCATTCAAGGCTACTATTTTAAAGGATGGCGTAACAAGAGCAGAGGCTGTTGAAAACATCGATATCGGCGGACCAACCATGCTGCGTGCTGCTGCTAAGAACTATCAGGATGTTGCTGTTGTGACAGATCCATCTGATTATGAGAAGATTCTTGCAGAGCTTAAGGCAGACGGACAGGTAAGTCTTGATACAAAGTTTTATCTGATGCAGAAGGTATTTATGCATACCTCCAGTTATGACACAATGATTGCAGATTATTTAAAGAAGGAGCGCGGTGATCACAGTCTGCCAGAGACGCTGACTATGACCTTTGAAAAGGTTGAGGATATGCGTTATGGTGAAAACCCGCATCAGAAGGCTGCTTTCTACCGCGAAATCGGCAAGAAGAAGGGTTCTTTGGTTGATGCAAAGCAGTTAAATGGAAAGTCTCTTTCCTTTAATAACATCAATGATACAAATGGTGCATTAGAGCTTCTTAAGGAGTTTACAGAGCCAACTGTTGTTGCATGCAAGCATGGAAATCCATGTGGTGTTGGAAGTGCTGATACTATTGAGGAAGCATGGAAGAAGGCATTTGCAGCTGATAAGGTATCTATTTATGGTGGTATTGTTGTTTCAAATCGCGAAATCAATGAGACCATTGCAAAGGATATGAAGTCAATGTTCCTTGAGGTAATTGTTGCACCGTCTTATACAGAGGGCGCACTGAAGATGTTAAGCTTCAAGAAGGATGGTTCTATGAGAAATGTCCGTGTTCTTGAGCTTGCAGATATCAGTGAAAAGCAGCCAGCAGAGGCACTTGATTTAAAGAAGGTAAATGGCGGACTGATTGTTCAGAACATCGACAGCAAGCTTCTTGACGGAGATGTTAAGGTAGTAACAGAAAAGGCACCGACTGAGAAGGAGATGGAAGATCTGCTCTTTGCATGGAAGGTTGTTAAGTTTGTTAAGTCAAATGGTATTGCAGTTGCAAAGGATCTTCAGACTGTCGGTATCGGACCTGGTCAGGTAAATCGTGTATGGGCGATTGAGCAGTGCTTCGAGCATGCAAATGAGCTGATCGGACCAGATGCAACAAAGGGTGCTGTATTGGCATCTGATGCATATTTCCCATTTGCTGATAATGTAGAGGCTGCTCATAAGGCAGGCATTACTGCAATTATTCAGCCAGGCGGATCTATTCGTGATAAGGACTGCATCGACAAGTGCAATGAATATGGAATTGCAATGGTGTTTACAGGAATGAGACACTTTAAGCACTAAAAATGAAATAATAAAAGTACCAAAGGAGGTGCTGCGAAACAGCAGCATCTCCTTTCTGTAAAGGAACAAGTAACGTATGGAAAATTTGAGTTTAAAAGAGTTTGCAGCGGCGCTTTCTGGAAAAGAACCAGTACCGGGCGGCGGCGGTGCAAGCGCCTGCACAGGTTCTTATGGATGTGCCTTAGGAATGATGGCTTGCGCACTGACCCATGGAAAGAAAAAGTATGCCTGCTATGAACAGGATATCAAAAGGATTGAGGGTGAGTTAGCAGTATGCAGGGACACACTTCTTAGCTGTATAAATGAGGATGCTCAAGGCTTTCTTCCGCTTTCAAAAGCGTATGGACTGCCAAAGGATACACCAGAGCAAAAAGCAAAAAAAGATGAGGTTTTGGAGAAAGCACTGCATCAGGCCAGTCTTACTCCTATGAAAATTTTAAAAAATTCTGCTTATGCCATGACACTTTTGGATGAGCTTTCGGGAAAATGTTCGAAGCTGATTTTAAGTGATGTTGTAACAGGAGCAGCTCTTCTTGCAGCCTCTGCCAATGGCGGCTTTATAAATGTCGGTGCAAACACGGGGATGATGAAAAACACTGAAATAGCGCAAAAGCTTAATGAAGAAGCTAAAATGCTTCTTTCCCAAACAATGAAGCTTCATGATAGCATCAGTCAGCTTATGGCATAAGAATAAATTAAAAAAGGAAGTGTGTCTATGCAAATCTTAAAAGGTGCGCCGGTCGCAGCAGCGATCCGCGATGAGATAAAAAAAGAACTAGAAGGGTGTGAGACAAAGCCTTGTCTTGCCATTGTTCGTGTAGGTGAAAAACAAGAGGATCTTTCCTATGAGAGAAGTGCCCTCAAGCGAATGAGTGGTGTTGGAATAGAGACAAAACTGTTTGTATTTCCGGCAGACATTTCAATGGATGATTTTTCAGCAGAATTTGCTGCCATAAATGATGATCCAACGATCGATGGCATTTTACTGTTTCGTCCGCTTCCGGCACAGCTTAATGAGTCACAGATTGTTAAATCAATTGCTCCAGAAAAGGATGTAGATGGTATATCTAGTGCAGCGCTTGGAAAGCTGTTTTCAGGAGATAAACATGCATTTGCTCCGTGTACTGCGCAGGCTGTCATGGAAATTATCCATTTTTATGGCATTGAGCCGCAGGGAAAACGAGCAGTTGTACTTGGACGAAGTCTTGTAGTAGGAAAACCGCTATCTATGCTCTTATTAAACGAAAATTCGACAGTAACAATTTGTCATTCCCGTACAGCTTCACTGCCAGAGGTATGCCGTGAAGCCGACATTCTCGTAACGGCGATTGGCAAAGCAAAATGGGTAGATGAGCGTTTTGTTTCAGAAAAAACAATTGTTATTGATGTAGGAATTAATGTAGATGAAAATGGAATGCTTTGCGGCGACGTAAACTTTGGACAGATTGAAGATAAAGTTTTTATGGCAACACCAGTTCCGGGCGGTGTAGGTGCCGTAACGACAGCAGTTTTAGCAAAGCATGTATTGGAGGCGGCAAAAGGACGCCGTGCTTTAAACAGCAAAGGAGGAAAAAATGGGCTTTCTGCCGATTAATCGCCGTGAAATGCAGCGGCTTGGCTGGGAACAGCCAGATTTTGTCTATGTGACAGGTGATGCCTATGTAGATCATCCATCCTTTGGACATGCCATAATAAGTCGTATTCTGGAATCTCACGGCTATAAAGTTGCTATATTACCGCAGCCTGACTGGCGTGACGATAATGCAATTCATGAGTTTGGCAAACCGCGCCTTGGTTTTTTAGTATCCTCTGGAAATATGGATTCTATGGTAAATCACTATTCTGTTTCCAAAAAAAGACGTCAGATGGATGCATACACTCCAGGTGGGGTGATTGGAAAGCGCCCAGATTATGCAGATGTTGTTTATGGAAATTATATACGCCGTAATTTTCCAGACAGTCCAATTATTTTAGGCGGAATCGAAGCATCTCTTCGCCGCCTGGCACATTACGACTATTGGTCAGATAAGTTAAAGCGTTCTATTTTGATAGAAGCACAGGCGGATATCATCTCGTATGGAATGGGAGAGCATTCCATTGTCGAGATTGCAGATGCATTAAACAGCGGTCTGCCTGTAAGTGAAATTACCTTTATACGCGGAACTGTATGTAAGGTGCGTTCACTTGACCGTGTGCCGGATGCCTTAGTGCTTCCAACATATGATGAGCTGACAAAAGATAAGAAACAATATGCAGCCAGCTTTTATAAGCAGTACTGCAATACTGATCCATTTACAGCAAAACAGCTTGCTGAGCCATACGGATCACATCTTTATGTCATTCAAAATCCACCTGCCTATCCGCTTACAACACAGGAGATGGATGACGTGTATGAGCTTCCTTATATGAGAACGTATCATCCGTCTTACGAGGCGCTAGGCGGTGTGCCGGCTATCTCAGAAATTAAATTTTCACTTTGCAGCAATCGCGGCTGCTTTGGCGGCTGCAGCTTCTGCGCTCTTACATTTCATCAGGGACGAATCATTCAGACAAGAAGTCATGAATCATTGATTCGCGAAGCAAAACTGATGACACAGGAAAAAGATTTTAAAGGATATATCCACGATGTAGGAGGTCCAACGGCAAACTTCCGTCATCCGGCCTGTCAAAAACAGCTGACTAAAGGTGTCTGCACGGGAAAGCAGTGCTTATTCCCGTCACCATGTAAAAACCTTACAGTTGACCATCAGGATTATATCCAGCTTCTTCGAAAACTGCGCGCTCTTCCAAAGGTAAAGAAAGTTTTTATCCGCTCAGGTATTCGTTTTGATTATGTGTTGGCAGATAAAAGCGATGCTTTCCTTAAGGAGCTTTGTCAGTATCATGTCAGCGGACAGCTTAAGGTTGCCCCGGAGCATGTTTCTGACCGCGTTTTAAAATATATGGGTAAACCAGAAAATGCCGTCTACAAGCGTTTTACACAGCGCTACAAAGCAATGAATGAAAAGCTTGGACTCAAGCAATATCTGGTTCCTTATTTAATGTCATCTCATCCAGGCTCCCAGCTTACTGATGCGGTGGAGATGGCAGAGCATCTGCGTGATTTAGGCTACATGCCGGAACAGGTTCAGGATTTTTATCCGACACCATCCACGATTTCAACCTGCATGTATTACACGGGCATTGATCCGCGTACAGGAGAGTCTGTTTATATTCCAAAGGATCCTCACGAAAAAGCCATGCAGCGTGCGCTTATCCAATACCGTGATCCAAAGCTTTATGATCTGGTAAAAGAGGCGCTTATAAAGTGTGGCCGTCAGGATTTGATTGGTTTTGGCAAGGAATGTCTGATTGCACCAAGAAATATCAAACAGGGCAGAAATACAAATACGCAGTATGCAAAGAAGCACAATGACAGCAGCAATACAAGACAACATCGTAGTGACAGCAAAGGCAGATATTCTGCGGGCAAAAGGAGGAAGTAAACATGTTAGGATTTGAGGAAGTAGAAAAGTATGACCCTGAATTGGCACAGGCAATGTCGGATGAGCTAACAAGACAGCGTACCCATATTGAGCTGATTGCCTCTGAAAATCTTGTAAGCAAGGCCGTTATGGCAGCAATGGGCAGCGTTCTGACAAACAAATATGCAGAGGGTTATCCGGGAAAACGCTATTATGGTGGATGCGAATATGTTGACGTAGTAGAGGAGTTAGCAAGAGAGCGCGCAAAGAAACTTTTTGGTTGTGAGTATGTCAATGTGCAGCCGCACTCTGGAGCACAGGCAAATATGGCAGTCTTTTTTGCCGTATTAAATCCTGGTGATACCTTTATGGGCATGAGCCTCGACATGGGTGGTCATCTTACACATGGAAGCCCGGTAAACATGTCAGGAAAGTACTTTCACGCTGTTCCTTATGGAATTAATGCAGATGGCTTTATTGATTATGACGAAGTTCGCCGTATTGCACTTGAGTGCAAGCCAAAGATGATCGTAGCCGGTGCCTCTGCCTACGCAAGAAAGATCGACTTTAAGCGCTTCCGTGAGATCGCAGATGAAGTAGGCGCAGTTTTAATGGTTGATATGGCACATATCGCAGGTCTTGTCGCAGCTGGACTTCATGAAAGTCCAATTCCTTACGCACATGTAACTACTACAACCACTCATAAGACACTTCGCGGACCGCGAGGCGGCATGATCATGTGCAGCAACGAGGTTAACAAAAAGTACAACTTTAATAAGGCAATTTTCCCAGGTATTCAGGGCGGACCGCTTATGCATGTTATCGCAGGAAAGGCTGTTTGCTTTAAGGAAGCACTTGATCCGTCATTCAAGCTTTATGCACAGGGAATTATTGATAATGCGCAGGCACTTGCTTCTGGCCTTATGAATCGTGGCTTTGAGCTTGTATCAGGCGGAACAGATAATCATCTAATGCTTGTAAATCTGATAAATAAGGGTGTAACTGGAAAGCAGGCTGAAAAGATGCTTGATGCTGCCAACATTACATGCAATAAGAACACCGTACCGAATGACCCACAGTCTGCATTTACGACAAGTGGTATCCGTCTTGGAACAGCCGCTGTTACTACCAGAGGCTTTAATACAGCTGATATGGATGTTGTCGCACAGGCAATCTCTCTTGTTATCGACGATATGGAGAAAAACAAAGAAGAAGCAATGGCACTTGTTAAGAGCCTGACTGACAAATATCCGTTATACGAATAATTGTAATTTTAGTAATGAGGTATCATGGAAACATTAAAAATTCGCTATTTGAGTGACAAAATTGAAAAACTCCGTTTCATCGACGGAAAATCTGATTGGATTGATCTAAGAAGCGCAGAGGAAGTAAATATGAAGGCCGGAGAGGCTCGTCTTATTTCTCTTGGTATTGCAGTGCAGCTTCCAAAGGGCTACGAGGCACATGTTGTTCCAAGAAGCAGTACATTTAAGAATTTCGGTCTCATCCAGACAAATCATATGGGTGTGATTGATGAAAGCTACTGCGGTGATCATGACGAATGGAAAGTACCTGTGATGGCGGTACGCGACACATGTATTCACGTAAATGACAGAATTTGCCAGTTTCGTATTATGGCACATCAGCCAGCACTTCAATTTGAAGAAGTGGAGCATTTAGAAGGCTGTGACCGCGGCGGTTTTGGAACAACTGGAAAGCAGTAAGTAATTGTTGCACAAAAATCTAAAAAAGCGTCTCACAAAAACGTGAGGCGCTTTTTTAATAACAGCCATTTTAAGGCTCATTTAAGGCTCAAATGTTATAAGCTGTTCTGCATATGGAAGTGTTTCAATCCAATCACAGAATGTGTGCCACTCTGCCAGCTTATGATTCTTTCTTGCACGATAGATATTGATTAATGTCTCATAATTAAATGTGCAGGTGCGCATCTGGTTATAGCTGCTTGGAAGAAGCTGGATCATGTCATACCAGTCATCCTTTGATTTTGTCTCCTTAAAGCGAAGACGGATGTTTTCAAGCTCGGCAACAACTGTTTCCATAAATTTTTTTGTACCGTCTGTCATATGATCGCAGGAGAAGTCATCAATTGAGAATGGTTTGCTGTGGATTTTATGCATAGTACTTGTTGAGTTAGCAACAGTGGCTACCTTATAAGTATCATATTCCTTCCACCAGTAAAGTGGTGCAGTTACATCTACGCTGACAAAAACCATGCGCAGATATTTTCTATGATCAGAACCTGCTTTTGCAAGGCGCATTGCCAGATCAAGATCATTCGGTCCAAAAACAAAAGTGCCATCCGGCTCAGTATGGCTATCCATGCGGCCCCAGCTATTCATCGGATTTCGTGCTCCGCGAATGGCATTTTCAAAATTCATAACAGATGTATTTTTTAAAGTAAGCATTTGTGTCAATTCCTCCTGTACGATATTTTCACATCTGCCTTATCTTAACACATACAAAGCGCCTCTGCAACCTAATATTGCAGTTCACAGGACACTCATTCACAAAACAACACGTTACATATGCACTGTAACATCAAATACAAATTCCGCTGGGCCGCTTAAAAAAACGGCTTCTCCATTCCCATTCCAACTAATAGTTAGCGTCCCACCTGGCACTTCTGCCAAAACCTTATTTTCCAACCCCTTTTGCTGTATAGCACAAACCACCGCTGCACAGGCACCAGTTCCACAAGAGAGTGTTTCACCAGAACCACGTTCCCAAATGCGAAGACGAAGACGATCTTGTGAAACAACTTGAACAAACTCAACATTGCTGCGTTCCTTTAATCGTGAATGACACTCTAAAAACGGTCCCCATTTTTCAACTGGATACTCAGACGGCTGATTTGGCACAAAGTAAACAACATGAGGATTTCCGATTGAAACCGGTGTCAGCAAAAATGAATTGATTTCAATAGTTGGCAAAATAATAGGAATCCCCATATCTACAGAAACGAATCGAACATGATTCTCGTTTTCAATATCAAGATAGAGTGTTCGTATTCCTGCCATTGTTTCCACACAAATTACAGTTTTCTTTATTAGACTCCGTTCATACACATATTTTCCCAGACAGCGTATTCCATTTCCACACATAGCCCCCTCTGAGCCGTCTGCATTAAACATACGCATACGACAATCCGCGATATCGGATGGACAAATGAAAATCAAGCCATCAGAACCTATTCCGAAATGGCGATCACTAAGACGGATTGCCATCTGGCTCCAATTCATCTCATCAAATATTTCAGAGTCGCCTACGTCAAGCAAATTTGCAAAGATATAATCGTTTCCGGTTCCCTGCATTTTTGTAAGATTTAAATTCATCTGATTTCAACCCATTTTATGTAATTCATATCATTATATGCAGTACTACCCAGAAATTTAACAGATACCAAATTAATTAAATAATGGCAGGAGGAACGGATTGAAATGCAGGCATGGGTGGATTCGATTGACAGTTTGACAGCATGGTAGTAAAACATTATTCACTTGAATTATCAGTAACCGTAGAATTTCGGAAATTATAACAATCCCCTTTTCGTGTTAATTTACGGAAAGGGGATTGTTGCATAAGGGTTTAAGATTTAATGGACAAAATTTGCTCTGGTGTTTCCGAAAAATCATTATCAATCATCGCCCGGATGATACCATAAACCGAATAGGCAACCACATACAGAAGGTATTTTGCCATGCCAATATCTTCTGCTGGAACAATGACCTTTCTGAAAAGCTCCTCAATCAGATATACTTTATCGTGCTTTTTGATTGCCCGCACGAACTCTTTTTCCGCATAAAAGAACTGAATCAGTCTTTGCTTCAATACTTCTCCATCTTCTGGCGGCACAGGATTGATTTCACAATACTTTGCCCATTTCAAAATCAGGCAGTATATGATGATTTCATCTGTGGAATTGAAGTTGCGGTAATAGGCATTGCGTGACACTCCGGCTTTTTCACAAATCATGGTTACGGAGATATTCTGCTCATTTTGCAGCAATTCACAATAGGCAAAAGCAATGCTTTCTTTGGTAATGGCGTTGATTTCGTCGTTTCTTTTATTATATCCCATACACTTTGACTCCTTGATGTCACAATCAGCCTATGATTGTGACTTTATCTTTTCCTCGTTCTGCTGTATATTATATGGTGTAACAAATGTTGTGTCAATGGTGAATAAAGCAAGGAGAAAAAATCATGTCTATTATGACAAAGCGGTTGATTATTTTAGCTATACTAATTATTGTTGGTATTGTTCTCGGCAGATTAGCAGTACGAGGATTTATGAATCTCTTAATGGGTGGCACTATGTTTTGGGGTAACATCTTATGATGAAAGAAGAGAATAAAACAGAAAAGGCAAAGAAAGGTCGAAGGATTATGTGGACATTTATTTATATCGGTGTTTTTATTGCCGCAGCAGGAATAGGTGTGGCAAGCAAGTTTGTCCAGCCGTCCTGGACGAAAGATTTTACGGCAGAGTGGAACGAGTCTGTCGGCACAGTTTATAAGGACATTTCATACGGAGAAATGGATGCCAACAAATTCGACCTCTATGTTCCGGCGGACAATACGAAAGAAAGTTACGGGTTGGTGGTTTATCTCCACGCAGGCGGATTTACTGCCGGTGATAAATCCGGCGATGAACAAATCCTAAAATGGCTGTGTTCCAAAGGCTATGTCGCAGCAGGAATTAACTATACATTGCGTGACGAAGCACATACGGAAGCAAGCGTTTATTCCCAGTCAATCGAAATCAAAGAGAGTATGCCCGTAGTCATTGCAGAATCGGAAAAACTCGGCTATCATATCGATGAGATGTCCATCGGCGGTGGGTCGGCAGGTCATTGTCTTGCCATGCTTTATGCGTACAGAGATGCAGAACTTTCTCCTGTTCCTGTAAGAATGGTGTTCGGTGCTGTCGGTCCCTCCAGCTTCTATCCGGAGGACTGGGGTTGCTACGGCTTGGATAAGAATACGGAGGAAAGCAAGGAAGCTGCGGCAGGTCTGTTCAGTGTTATGGCAGGAAAAGAAATTATATCTGATATGTTCGGCACACCGGAATATGATGAAGCAATCAAGGACATTTCTGCTCTTTTGTGGATTGACGAAAACACAGTTCCATCTGTTTTGGCATACGGAAAATATGACAAGGTGCAATCTTTTGAGGCATCCGTTCGTCTGGATCAGGCTTTGACGGAACATAATGTGCCGCACGAATATATTGTCTGCGAACATTCCGGACATGGCTTGCAGAATGATAACAAGGAATTTCTTCTGTATAATCAGAAAATGGAAGAATATCTTGACAAGTATATGCCAGTAAAATAATTGGAGAAATTACATAATAAACGAAATGGAAAAACGACAATCTTGTAAATATATCCGGCTCCGAAAAGGCTCTGTCGGTGTATGAAGAAAGTGATGCTTTTGCAAAGCTTGTTACCATTTCCGGGGCAGGACACATTTTCTTTAATGCAAAGCACAGAGAGCAGGCAATATCCGATATATTGGGCTTTCTCAAGCCGGACGAATGATAAGAGGGAATTATATGGATAAAAATAGAAAGAAACTATTCATCAACATCGGGATTACCGTTGCTGTAATTATCATAGCTGCTATACTCGGTGCGATTGTCGGGGAATTGCTTCTTGACAATCTGATATAAGGCGGTGGTGGTATGAAGAAAAGAACAAAAATATTACTGTGGTGCATACTGTTTGTTGTCGTATTCGTAATCAGTGCTTTAGTGAGGGTAAATATGCTCGGTTCTGCACCGATGAAACTTCTGCTGGTTCAATGGGATGATACCATCGGAACAGTTTACAGCGACCTGAACTACGAAAATGATTATGGACATAAATACGATTTGTATGTTCCTTCCAACATTGATAAAGGAAAAGCACAGCAGCTCATTCTCTATATCCACGGCGGCAGTTTTAATTCAGGAACCAAAGAGGACGGCGAGGTTTGGTGTAAATACTACGCTTCAAAGGGCTATATTACGGCTTCACTTGACTATTCTTTGCAAACTGTTCAAGAGGACGCAAGCCTTGTGAGAATGAACACGGAAATCAAAGAATGTGTAAATGCAATAAATGAAAAATGCATAGAACTCGGATACACCCTTGATGGTATGGCAACCTGTGGTGTTTCAGCCGGTGGAACGCTGGCGATGAATTATGCCTACACTTGTGCAGATTCATCTGCCATACCTGTAAAATTTGTGTTCCAGCTTGCCGCACCTGCTGATTTCGAACCCGACGATTGGAATATTCTGAAAAAGGTCGACAATCTTGATACTGATGCAGAATTTCTTTCTATGATGACAGGCGTGGATATTACAGAGAAAGCCATCCACAGCGGCGAATATAAGCAGTATGTAGATATGATTTCACCGGCAAGGCTTGTGAGTGAAAACTCTGTTCCTACTCTGATGGGATATGGACTGAAAGACCACCTTGTGCCGGGGAAATTGAAATACAAGCTGGTTTCCGCATTGGAGGAAAATGGCGTACAATACGATTATTTTGAGTTCCCGCACTGCAACCACGGAATGTATCGTGATCTCAATATATTGGAACAGTTTTTGAAACAATCTCTGGTATATTGCAAAACATATTTTTGAAACAATATTCTTGACATTAAAGCAAACAATAGTTAAGCCATGGACAATGCTGATTTTTGCATCATCCATGGCTTTCTCTTTAACAATAAATCAATTGGGCCCGTCGACAAAGTCATTCGTCGAAGCACCTTTCGGTAAAACTTCCGGGTTACACTGCTACACTTCTAATCGCTTTCATAAAACTTCCGGGTTGCATATTACTACAGTTCACCAGACGCCCATTCGCATATTTTAGTTGATTTTTAAAAGTCTGTATGGTAAGATACTGATATATGTATCTGGGTGAAACGATAACCAAAGATACAACCCACAGAAAGGACGAGACAAACATGGAAAAACAGCGCAGAGTTATGCTTAAGCTCAGCGGAGAAGCATTAGCTGGTGAAAAAAAGACTGGTTTTGATGAAGAAGTTGTAAAGGACGTTGCAAGACAGGTAAAGCTGTCAGTTGACCAGGGCGTACAGGTTGCAATTGTAATTGGCGGCGGAAACTTCTGGAGAGGCCGTTCCAGCAACGCAATTGATCGACCAAAGGCAGACCAGATTGGTATGTTAGCAACTGTTATGAACTGTATCTATGTATCTGAAATCTTCCGTACCACAGGCATGAAGACTGAAATCTTCACACCATTTGCCTGCAGCACCTTTACAAAGCTGTTTTCTAAGGATGCAGCAAATGAAGCACTTGCACAGGGAAAGGTTGTCTTCTTTGCTGGCGGTACCGGACATCCATATTTTTCTACTGACACTGGTGTTGTACTGCGTGCTATTGAGATGGAGGCAGACGTTATCCTTCTTGCAAAGGCAATCGATGGTGTTTATGATAGTGATCCGGCAAAGAATCCAGATGCTGTCAAGTATGATACCGTAACTATTAAAGAGGTCGTAGATAAGCGCCTTGCTGTTATTGATATGACGGCATCTATCATGTGTATGGAAAACCATATGCCGCTTGCTGTATTTGGCTTAAACGAAGAAAATAGCATTGCAAATGCATTAAATGGCAAGATTACGGGAACTCATGTAACAGCTTGAAAATGTAAAAATTTAAAAACCATAAAACCGAAGGAGCGTAACTATGAAGGAAGTTATTAAAAAATGTGAAGAGAAGATGACAAAAACCTGCGAAAATCTGGATGGCGAGTTTGCCAATATCCGTGCAGGACGTGCAAATCCAAATCTGTTAAACAGAATTATGGTTGAATATTATGGAACTCCAACTCCTATGCAGCAGGTAGGAAATATTTCAGTTCCGGAGCCGAGAATCATCCAGATTAATCCGTGGGAGAAGAGTCTGTTAAAGGCTATCGAGAAAGCTATTCTGGCATCTGATCTTGGAATCACACCAACAAATGATGGTACAAGCATTCGCCTTGTATTCCCAGAGCTTACAGAGGAAAGACGTAAGGAATTAGTAAAGGACATTAAGAAGAAGGGTGAAGCTGCAAAGGTTGCTGTCCGCAATGTTCGCCGTGATGCAAACGATACCTTAAAGAAGATGGAAAAGTCAACTGACATTACTGAGGATGAGCGCAAGGAAGGCGAAGAGAAAATCCAGAAGATGACAGACAAATATGTTGCAAAGATAGACAAGAGTGTTGAGAATAAATCAAAGGAAATCATGACTGTCTAATAATAAGAAAGTTTCAGGGCAGGCGTTTTGCCTGTCCTGTTTTGTGTAACAAGATAGAATAAGATTATACCTGTGAGGTACTCATATGGATGAACAAAAAAAGATTCCGCGTCATGTCGCGATCATTATGGACGGAAACGGCAGATGGGCTGAGCGTAGAAAGCTTCCGCGAAAAATGGGTCATGCAGAAGGCTGTAAGGTACTAGAGCAAACTGTGCGCGATGCAGCTGATCTTGGTATTGGCTATTTGACTGTTTATGCGTTTTCCACTGAAAACTGGAAGCGCTCTGAGGAAGAGGTTTCGGCGCTTATGGTTCTTATGGGCTTTTACATTAAAAAGCTTTTAAAGGTAGCCGAAGAGGAGAATGTATGTGTTAAAATTATAGGAGAGCGAAGCCGCTTTGCACCAGATCTGGTGAAGGGTTTAAATAAGCTTGAGTATGAGACAAGAAATAATACACGCATGGTATTTGCCATTGCGATCAACTATGGTGCAAGAGACGAGATGCGCCGCGGAATGATTCGCATGGCAAAGGATGTGAAAGCTGGAAAGCTCGAGCCTACAGCTATTACGGAGCAGACAATTGGCTCTTATCTAGATACTGCCGATATGCCAGATCCAGATCTTTTAATTCGCACAAGTGGTGAGCTTCGTCTGTCAAATTTCTTGCTCTGGCAGCTGGCTTACACAGAAATTTATGTGACAGATGTTTTGTGGCCTGATTTTAACAAGGAAGAGCTGCAAAAGGCAGTAGATTCATTTGGAAAGCGTGAGCGCCGTTATGGAGGTCGTCTGACCAAATAAGATTTATATAACATTTTACTTACAGAAAGGCATAAAAATTTATGTTTATTACAAGAACAATCAGCGGAATTGTGCTGTTGGCAGTGACTATGTGTGCAATCATCGCCTCGGGCCCGCTTCTGTATTTATTTATGCTTCTGATCAGCCTGGTTGGCATGTATGAGCTGTACCGTGTTTTTCAGATGGAAAAAAAGATTCCTGCGATTGTTGGTTATCTGACATCAATAGGAATAGAATCTGTCATTCTGGCAGGAAAAAATGATCTTGTTGTTCTTATACTTGTCTTAGGATTTTTGGCAATGATGGTCTCATATGTGGCTACTTATCCAAAATTCACGGCAGAAGAGATTGCAAAATCAACATTTGGAATGGTATATGTGGCATTGATGATGTCATTTATTTTCCAAACAAGAATAAACAATGATGGGGCCTACACGGTATGGCTGATCTTTATCAGCGCATGGGGCTGTGATACATGTGCATATTTAGTTGGACGTGCGATTGGAAAACATAAAATGACACCTGTATTAAGTCCCAAAAAATCAATCGAGGGCGCAGTCGGCGGAATTATAGGAAGTGCATTAATTGGTGCGCTTTATGGAACAATTTTCAAGACAAATCTGACTGAATTTTCAAATCCGGCTGTTTTTTGTGCCATTATTGGTGCATGTGGCGGCTTTATCTCCATGTTTGGAGATCTTTCCGCTTCTGCGATCAAACGCCAGTACCAGATTAAGGATTATGGAAATCTGATTCCGGGACACGGCGGAATCATGGATCGTTTTGATAGTATTATTTTTACAGCACCGTTAATCTACATTCTCGTAACGCTGCTTCAGCGTATTGCGTAAGCGAAGAATAATTAACGAAGAAAGGCAGGTTTTTATAATGAAAAAAATTGCCATTTTAGGATCTACCGGTTCTATTGGAACACAAAGCTTAGAGGTTATTCGCAGCCAGCCAGATATGGAAGCAACTGTGTTAGCCGCCGGAAGTAATGTTGAACTGCTTGAAAAGCAGATTCGCGAATTTCATCCAAAGCTTGTATGTGTTTATAAAGAAGATGCGGCAAAACTATTAAAACAGGCTGTTGCCGACCTTGATGTAACGATTGTAAGCGGAATGGATGGTCTTATTGAGGCAGCTGCATTCCCGGAAACACAGATCGTTGTTACTGCAGTTGTCGGAATGATTGGAATACGTCCGACTATAGCAGCTATTAAGGCAGGCAAGGATATCGCACTTGCAAATAAGGAAACACTTGTCACTGCCGGTCATCTGATTATTCCAATGATCAAGCAGTACGGGGTGCGCCTGCTTCCAGTAGACAGTGAGCATTCTGCTATTTTCCAGTCACTTATGGGAAGCTCTCCAGAAGGATCAACTGGTCACAAGATTGATAAAATTCTTCTGACAGCATCTGGCGGACCGTTCCGTGGATGGACGAAAGAACAGATGAAAAATATTCGCCCTGAGGATGCATTAAAGCATCCTAACTGGGTAATGGGAAGAAAGATTACAATTGATTCTTCTACCATGGTAAATAAGGGATTAGAGGTTATGGAAGCAAAATGGCTTTTTGGCGTTGAATATGATCAGGTTCAGGTTGTGATCCAGCCGCAGTCTGTTATCCATTCAATGGTACAGTTTGAGGATGGTGCTATTATTGCCCAGCTTGGCACACCTGATATGAAGCTTCCTATTCAGTTAGCACTGACATATCCAGACAGAAGATATCTTCCTGGAAAACGCCTCGATTTTGCAGAACTTGGAAGCATCAGCTTCTTTGCACCTGATTTTGAAAACTTCCCTGGACTGGCACTTGCTTATAAAGTTGGAAAAGAAGGTGGAAACAGACCAACAATATACAACGCAGCTAATGAGTTTGCTGTCAGCCGTTTTCTTGATCACAAATTGTCATATCCGGGCATTATTGAGGCAATTGAAGCCTCTCTTGATCATGTTGGCTTTGTTCAAAATCCGAATGTCGACAACATTTTAGAGACTGAGGCAGCTGTATACGAATTTTTACAGTCAGCGTTGGCATAGATTACAACAGGGTAAGAAACTAGTACGAAAAGAAAGAGGAAAGTATGAATCCATTCAGCATTATTGCACTTTTTTTAATTATCGGATTGGTTGTATTCATCCATGAATTTGGCCATTTCCTTCTTGCAAAAAAGAACGGGGTAGGGGTAATTGAGTTTTCAATTGGCATGGGACCGAGACTTTTGAGCACTATTCATAAGGGAACACGATATTCTCTTAAATGGATACCTTTTGGCGGCTCCTGCCTGATGCTGGGGGATGACAATGGAATAGTTGATCCGGATGCAGAAGAAATTACAGACAAGGCGCATAGTCTTGCTGAGAAGAATGTCTGGGCACGTATTTCAATTATTGCAGCAGGACCAATTTTTAATTTTTTGCTTGCTTTTGTGCTTGCTGTTATTGTGATCGGTTTTGCCGGAAGCGACAAACCATATGTGCAGGGAGTTATTGATAAGTATCCTGCACAGGAGGCAGGTCTTGAGAAAGGCGATTTAATCACCTCAGTGAATGGCTCACGTGTCCATTTGTTTCGTGAAATTCAGATCTATATGGCAATGAACCCTGGCAAATCACTTGACGTTACTTATGTAAGAGATAACCAGACTCATGAAACAACACTTGTTCCAAAGTATGACGAGGCAAATAATACGTATTACATGGGTATTTACTCTGGTGCTCGCTATGGATTAAAATGGTATGAGACACTCCAATATAGTCTTTACGAGGTGAAATATAACGTTGTTACGGTAATCAAAAGTCTTGGTATGATATTTACCGGAGACCTTCCGATGACGAGCTTTTCTGGTCCTGTTGGCATTGCGACTACAGTAAATGATATGGTTGAAGAGGTCAATACCTCTATGGCCGATGAATCGTTTTCAGACCGTGCGATGACGATGTTTTTAACGCTTGCAAATTTTGTTGTCATGATCAGTGCCAACTTAGGCGTCATGAATCTGCTTCCGATTCCGGCATTAGACGGCGGAAGATTACTGTTTTTACTAATTGAAGCAGTGCGGGGCAAGCCGGTGCCAAAAGAAAAAGAGGCAATCGTTCACATCGCAGGAATTATTTTCCTCTTCATTTTTATGATATTCATTTTGTTTAGCGATATTATAAAGATTTTCCAGTGAGGAATCATTTATATGTGAGGGGTAAAAATGGAACAAAATACAAAGCAAATTCGAGAACTTACAAAAGAAATACGAATAGGAGACCGTGTGATTGGCGGCAGTTATCCTATTTTGATTCAGTCTATGACAAATACAAAGACACAGGATGTTGATGCAACTGTTGAACAGATTCTTCGTCTTGAAGATGCTGGCTGCGAGATTATTCGCTGTACAGTGCCTGATATGGAGGCGGCAAAGGCAATTGGTGAGATTAAAAAGCGTATTCATATTCCGTTAGTAGCCGATATTCATTTTGATTACAGGCTGGCAATTGCCGCTATGGAAAATGGTGCTGATAAGATTCGCATTAATCCTGGAAATATCGGAAGTGATGAGCGTGTGCGTGCTGTTGTCGAGAAGGCAAAGGAATATCATGTTCCTATCCGTGTCGGTGTTAATAGTGGTTCTCTTGAAAAAAAATATATTGAAAAATATAATGGCGTGACGGCAGAGGGTCTGGTAGAGAGTGCTCTTGAAAAGGTGGCAATGATTGAACAGTTTGGTTATGATCAGCTTGTCATCAGCATTAAATCATCGGATGTTATGATGTGCGTAAAAGCGCATGAATTAATTGCCGATAAAACACCTTACCCGCTTCATGTGGGCATTACTGAGGCTGGAACAATTATTTCAGGAAATATTAAGTCCTCTATTGGTCTAGCATTAATTTTAAATCAGGGAATTGGAAATACCATCCGCGTATCACTGACTGGTGACCCTGTTGAAGAGATTCGTTCAGCTAAGATCATTTTAAAGACACTTGGTATTCGAAAGGGTGGTGCAGAGATTGTATCCTGTCCAACCTGCGGACGTACACAGATTGATCTGATTCGTCTGGCAAATGAGGCAGAAACGCTTGTCAGCCGTTATCCATATGATATTAAGGTTGCTGTTATGGGCTGTGTTGTAAATGGTCCAGGTGAGGCAAAGGAAGCTGATCTTGGCATTGCAGGAGGTCTTGGCTGCGGTGTTATCATAAAAAAGGGTGAAATCATCCGAAAGCTTCCGGAAGAGGAGCTGCTTGCCGGATTAAAGGAAGAATTGGATAACTGGCAGGCATAATAATTCAGAAAGGAACTTTCATGGCAAAGCGCTTTTTTGAAACATTTCCAGCGCTTATCCTAGAAGATGAGCTGAAGGATCTGTTTGAATTTTCAGAAGTAACTGCATTAAAATATAATCGTGACAGGACGGCGATTCATGTATATCTGCTTTGTCGCCGTCTGATTTCAAAGCCGCAGATTTATGCGGTGGAATCTAAAATTGAAAAGCAGATGTTTCCTGATGGTGATATGAAGATTCGTATATTTGAATCTTTTTCACTGTCAGAACAATACACACCGTCATATCTTGTGGATGTCTATAAGGACAGTTTATTTGCAGAAATTAAGCGTCGAAGTGATCTGGATTATCATATTTTGATGCGCGCTGACTGGAAGGTAGCTGATGATGATTCACTTTTGCTTACATTAGAGGATAGTCTTTGGGCTAGAAATCGTGCTGGCGAGCTGCGTGAATGGATTCAGATGGTTTTTTATGACCGCTGTGCAATATCAATTCCTGTAGCAGTATCATTTAAAGAGCGTGATACAACAGCAATTGAGGAAGAAAGAAAGCGCGCAGAGGCACAGGCTATCGCACGTATCATGAAGGCCAACAGCGTGGCTTCCAAAGAGAAAGAGGATGAATTTATTGATACAGCCTCTGCTGATACGAAAAAAGGCAGTGAAAAAACTACTCTTAGAAAAGGAGATCCCTCAAAAGCTGCCAAATCAGCTGGTGAAAAAAACGTTCAGACACCGCGCGAAATTCCAGGCGGCAATTTTCAAAAATCATCCTATAACAAGGGTAATAAAGGCGGATACAGCGCCAAGCGTCCTCTTCGTTCAGACGATCCAAACATGGTATATGGACGCAATTTTGAGGATGTCACACCAATGAAAATTGTTGAGATTCAGGAGGAGATCGGAGAAGTTGTCATAAATGGAAAGATTATTGCTGTAACTGAGCGTGAGCTTAGAAATGGCGAGAAAACTATCATTTCCTTTGCTGTAACTGATTACACAGATACGATCATGGCAAAAATCTTTGTTCCAAATGAGTTTTTAGCCGAATTAAAAAAGGATGTGGCTGTTGGCAAGGCTGTAACTGTTAAGGGCATCGCCATGATGGATAAGTTTGACCATGAAGTAACGATTTCCTCTGTATCAGGTATAAAGCGTGCGGAATGGAAGGAAGAAAAACGCGAAGATCACGCTCTTGTAAAACGAGTTGAACTTCACTGCCATACAAAGTCCTCAGAGATGGATGCTGTATCTGATGCGCAAGCGCTTGTAAAAACAGCAAAGGGCTGGGGACACACTGCTCTTGCCATAACAGATCATGGCTGTGCGTATGCTTTCCCAGAAGCTGCACATGCATTGTCAAAGGGTGATGATTTTAAGCTGATCTTTGGCTGCGAGGGATACTTAGTCGATGACTTAAAGGAAATCGTTGTAAATAGTAACGGTGCTTCTCTTGATGCTTCATATGTTGTATTTGATATTGAGACAACAGGATTTCATCCATTTAAAAATAAAATCATTGAGATTGGTGCTGTAAAGGTGATAAATGGTGAGATTACAGATCGCTTTTCTGAGTTCATCAATCCGCGTGTTCCTATTCCGTTTACGATTGAACGACTAACCGGAATCAATGATGCTATGGTTTGTGATGCACCAGGCGTAGAGGAAATTCTTCCTAAATTTTTGAGCTTTTGCGAAGGCTGTGTCCTTGTAGCGCATAATGCGTCCTTTGATACAAGCTTTATCCGCTATAATGCAGAGCAGCTTGGCATTGAATTTCCTCCAACTTACGTTGATACAGTTGGACTGGCACGTTTTCTTCTGCCGCATCTTGGACGTTTTAAGCTTGATACTGTTGCAAAAGAGCTTCATGTTTCACTTGAGAATCATCATAGGGCAGTAGATGATGCCGGGGCAACAGCAGAAATTTTTGTCAAGTTTCTTCCGATGCTTAAGAAGAAAGGCTTTGAAACACTTGATGATATTGTAGAAAAGGCTGTTATGACACCAGAGGCAATCATGCGAATGCCTACGTATCACATCATATTGCTTGCAGCGAATGAAGTAGGCCGAATAAATCTGTATCGTCTGATCTCAATGGCACATGTTAAATATTTTGCCAGAAGACCGAGATTCCCACGCTCAGAAATTATGAAATACAGAGAGGGACTGATTATTGGATCGGCGTGTGAGGCAGGCGAGCTGTTTCGTGCAATCACAGGAGGAGAGAGCGATGATGAAATTGCAAAAATTGTCTCCTTTTATGATTATCTGGAAATTCAGCCTACAGGAAACAATGAGTTTATGCTGCGTGAAGAGGATTCTCCTTATAAGACAAGAGAAGATCTTGAGGCGCTTAATAAAAAGATTGTTCAGCTTGGCGAGCTTTACGATAAACCTGTCTGCGCAACATGCGATGTGCATTTTTTAAATCCTGAGGATGAGGTTTACCGCCGTATTATTATGAGCGGTAAAGGCTTTAAGGATGCTGATTTCCAACCGCCGCTTTATTACAGAACAACAGAAGAAATGCTAAAGGAATTTGAATATCTGGGAAGTGATAAGGCATATGAGGTAGTTGTCACAAATACGAATCTGATTGCAGATCGTATTGATCATCTGGCGCCTGTAAGACCTGATAAATGTCCGCCTGTTATTGAAAATTCAGATATAGACCTTAGAAATATGTGTTATGAAAAGGCACATTCAATGTATGGCGATCCGCTGCCGCCAATAGTAGAAGAACGCTTAGAGCATGAGCTTCACTCAATCATTTCAAATGGCTTCGCCGTTATGTATCTGATTGCCGTTAAGCTTGTTCATAAGTCAAACGAAGACGGTTACATGGTAGGCTCTCGTGGTTCTGTCGGATCATCATTTGTTGCAACTATGTCTGGAATTACAGAGGTAAATCCATTAAGTCCACATTATTACTGCAAGAAATGTCATTACAGTGATTTTGATTCGGAGGAAGTTAAAAAGTTTGGTGGTGGTGCAGGCTGCGATATGCCAGATAAAATTTGTCCTGTATGCGGTGAAAAGCTTGCAAAGGATGGCTATGATATCCCATTCGAGACATTCCTAGGCTTTTATGGTGATAAGGAGCCTGATATTGACTTAAACTTCTCTGGTGAATACCAGAGTAAGGCTCATGCCTATACAGAGGTTATTTTTGGCGCCGGACAAACCTTTAGAGCCGGCACTGTAGGTACACTGGCAGAAAAAACAGCATTTGGCTACGTGAAGAATTATTATGAAGAACATAACCAACATAAGCGAGAGTGCGAAATTAACCGCCTTGTCACTGGCTGTACTGGCGTAAAACGAACATCAGGGCAGCATCCCGGCGGAATAATTGTACTTCCAATCGGTGAAGATATTAACTCCTTCACACCAGTACAGCATCCGGCAAATGATATGACGACCAGCACAGTAACAACACACTTTGATTACCATTCAATTGATCATAACTTGTTAAAGCTTGACATACTTGGCCATGATGATCCTACCATGATCCGTATGCTTGAAGATTTAACAGGAATTGATGCAAGAGAAATTCCGCTCGACAGTCCAGAGGTAATGTCATTATTTAAGGACACATCTGCGCTTGGAATAAAGCCAGAGGATATAGGTGGCTGTAAGCTTGGTGCACTTGGTCTTCCGGAGTTTGGCACTGACTTTGCTATGGGCATGTTAATTGAAACACAGCCGCAGCATTTCTCAGATTTAGTTCGTATTGCGGGTTTGTCACATGGTACAGATGTATGGCTTGGAAATGCCCAGACACTTCTGCAGGAGAAAAAGGCGACCATTTCAACTGCTATATGTACGCGAGATGATATCATGGTTTACTTAATCAGCAAGGGCATTGAAAAAGGTCTTTCGTTTAAGATCATGGAGGCGGTTCGAAAAGGAAAGGGTCTTCAGCCAGAATGGGAGCAGACTATGGTTGAGCATGATGTGCCAGACTGGTATATATGGTCTTGTAAAAAGATTAAATACATGTTCCCTAAGGCACATGCCGCAGCTTATGTTATGATGATGTGGCGAATTGCATACTGCAAAATCTTTTATCCGCTGGCATTTTATGCTGCCTACTTTAGTATACGTGCCACTGCCTTTTCATATGAATTGATGTGTCAGGGCAAAGAAGCACTAGAACGTCATATGGCTGATTATGAAAGCCGAATGGACACGCTTTCACCAAAGGAGAAGGATTCCTATCACGATATGCGTATTGTTCAGGAAATGTATGTAAGAGGCTTTGAATTTACACCAATTGACTTGTTTAAGGTACAGGCAACAAGATTCCAGATTGTTGATGGAAAGCTAATGCCATCATTAAGCTCTATAGAAGGTCTTGGAAATAAGGCAGCAGAATCCATTGTAGAAGCAGCACTCGGAGGGGCGTTCCTTTCAAGACAAGATTTTCGAGAGCGCGCCAAAGTGGGACAGACAGTTAGTGATAAGCTTTTGGAGCTTGGAATTTTAAGCGATATTCCAGAGTCCAATCAGCTATCGCTCTTTGACTTTTAACAAATATTAGAATAGAGGAAAACAAATGAAAATAGGATTTGATAATGAAAAGTATCTCAAAATTCAGTCAGAACATATCAAGGAGAGAATTGACCAGTTTGGCGATAAGCTGTATCTGGAATTTGGCGGAAAGCTGTTTGATGACTATCACGCTTCAAGAGTTCTTCCGGGATTTGCGCCAGATAGTAAGCTTCAGATGTTAATGCAGCTGTCTGATATGGCTGAGATCGTTATTGTAATTTCAGCGACAGATATTGAAAAAAACAAAAAGCGTGGTGATCTTGGAATTACTTATGATGTTGATGTACTTCGCCTTATATCAGAATATGAAAAAAAGGGTCTGTATGTTGGAAGTGTTGTAATAACACAGTTCGCAGGCCAGTCAGGTGCTGTTCAGTTCCAGAAGCGTCTTGAAAAGAAGGGTATTGATGTATACCGTCATTACCTTATTGATGGCTATCCATCAAATGTTTCTCTTATTGTAAGTCCTGATGGTTTTGGTAAAAACGAATATGTCCGCACAACAAGACCGCTAGTTGTTGTCACTGCACCAGGACCGGGAAGCGGTAAGATGGCAACATGTCTTTCTCAGCTTTACCACGAAAATTTACGCGGAGTACGTGCCGGCTATGCTAAGTTTGAGACATTCCCGATCTGGAATATTCCTCTAAAGCACCCTGTAAATCTGGCTTATGAAGCTGCTACAGCCGATCTGAATGATGTTAACATGATCGACCCATTCCATTTAGAGGCATATGGTGTTACAACTGTAAATTATAACCGTGATATTGAGATTTTCCCTGTTTTAAATGCTATATTCGAGCGCATTTATGGAGAAAATCACTATTACAAGTCTCCAACTGATATGGGTGTCAACATGGCGGGAAATTGTATTATCGACGATGAGGTATGCTGTGAAGCATCCAGAATGGAAATTATTCGCCGTTATTACACAGCCATGAATAAGATTGCAAAAGAGGATGGCGGTGAGAATGAGCTGTACAAGATTGAGCTTTTGATGAAGCAGGCAAAAATCACACCAGCTGACCGCAAGGTAACAGTAGCTGCCATGGACCGCGCAAACAAGCTTGGTGTTCCTACTGCTGCAATGGAGCTTCCAGACGGAACAATCGTTACCTCTAAAACAAGTGATCTTCTTGGTGCCTCTGCCGCACTTCTTTTAAATGCTTTAAAGCAGTTAGCACAGATTGATCACGACAGAAATCTGATCTCTCCAGAAGTTATTGAACCAATTCAGAAATTAAAGACAGGCTATCTTGGTGCAAAGAATCCACGTCTTCACACCGATGAAGTATTAGTTGCACTTTCTGTAACTGCTGCATCAGACCCGATTGCAAAACTTGCAATGGAGCAGATGCCAAAGCTGTCTGGATGCCAGATGCATACTTCTGTTATGCTTTCCGATGTAGACAGTAAGACACTTAAGCGCCTTGGTGTTGATCTGACATGCGAGCCTGTCCGCGAATCTGCAGCAAAAGGAGAGTTCTGATTTGTTAACAATCAGCTGATAAAAAACAGCAGGGAGGAAAAAATGGAACGCATTGAAATTGTTGAAAATGGCTTGTTTCTCGTATTTGAAATTGCTGATGATAAATGTTTTAAATTTCTTCATTTTGGGAAAAAGCCATTTAATGAAAAAGATATTATTGCGCGATCTACATCATATGGTTTTAGATTTGTTGAAATTAATCTGTCTGGTTATGATCGTCCCTATGAGCGCCATGGAAACAAATATATTGTAACGGCACCTGGCTGGCATATGCGTTATGAATCTATGGAAGACGGCCGTAATCAAAACGGCCGTATCGTGATGTTTGTTCTGCGTGATGAAATAACAGATGTAATAGTAAAAAGCTACATGCAGTTTTATGACGGACTTTCCATTATTCGATTCTGGAACATAGTTGAAAACACAGGCAGCCAGACGCAGGTGTTAGACTATATTTCATCTTTTAATTATGAGGGAATTGACAAGGAAGGATCACTTCCTGCTGATAAAAAGCTGCAAATTCGCATACCGCACAACGGATGGCAAAAAGAAGTCAATTGGAAAACGTATGATCTTTGTGACTTTGGTATGGAACGTATTCAGCCAGCGTGTGATCAGCGCTCCTCAAACCTTCTTACAGTAAGCAATACTGGAAACTGGTCAGCTAAAGAACACCTTCCAATGGGATATCTTGAGAACACGCAGACACATACGGGTATGCTCTGGCAGATTGAAAATAATGGTTCCTGGCACTGGGAGATTGGAGATCAGAATGGTCATCTTTATTTGGCAGCATCTGGTCCGAATGAAATTTATTCTCACTGGTTTAAAAATCTAAAACCAGGAGATACTTTTACAAGCGTGCCTGTTGCTGTAAGCCTAACTGATCAAGGCTTTGATGATGCAGTTGGAACAATGACAAAATATCGCCGTATTATCCGCCGTCCAAATGCAGATAATGAATCTCTTAAAATTATCTTTAATGACTATATGAATTGTTTGTGGGGGCATCCGACGGCAGCAGAAGAGTTTCCACTAATAGATGCGGCAGCAGAGGCCGGATGCGAGTATTTTTGTATTGATGCCGGCTGGTATGCAGATGGTGATTGGTGGGATGCGGTTGGTGACTGGAGAGAGAGCAAAAAACGCTTTCCGAACGGTGTACGTGAAATTACCGATTATATTCGCAGTAAGGGAATGATTCCAGGCGTATGGCTTGAGCTTGAAGTTATGGGTATTAATTGTCATATGGCACAGGAGGTTCCTGATGACTGGTTTTTCATGCGTCATGGAAAACGTGTATATGATAGAAGTCGATATCAGCTTGACTACAGAAATCCAGAAGTTCGTGCCTATGCAGATAGTGTGATAGATCGCCTGATTAAAGAGTATGGCGTTGGCTATATTAAAATGGACTATAACATTGAGCCGGGAATTGGTACCGACTTACATGCCGATAGTGCTGGAGACGGTATGTTATCACACGAGAGAGCTTATCTAAAATGGCTGGAAGCAGTATTTAAACGCTATCCGGATCTTGTAATTGAAAACTGTTCATCAGGTGGTCTTCGTATGGATTACGCTATGCTATCACGATACAGCATTCAGTCTACAAGTGATCAGGATGACTATCGTTATTATTGTACTATTGCAGCAAATTCGCCATCTGCATTGACACCAGAGCAAAGTGCGATTTGGTCATATCCACTTCGTGAAGGAGATCGGGAAGAGGTTGTCTTTAATATGGTTAACGCCATGCTGCTTCGCATTCATCAAAGTGGTCATTTAGCTGAACTTACTCAAGAACGCCGTGATCTGGTAAAGGAGGCACTCGATATTTACAAAACTATTCGAAAAGATATCAAAAATAGTGTTCCGATCTGGCCAATTGGATTATCGCAGTTTCATGATGAATGGACCTGTCTTGGTCTGCAATCAGAAAACAAAATTTATCTGGCTGTGTGGAGAAGAAATGGCAATAAACCTGTCATTGAAATTCCATTCGAACAGTTAAATAATAAAGAAGTGTCTGTCAGCTGTCTTTATCCATCATATTCAGAGGTTTTGTTTTCATGGAGCAAAGAAAGCAATGTATTGACCGTTACGATGGAAAAAGAATTTATGGCAAGACTGTTTTGTATTGAAATAAAATAAATAATCGTAAATAAGGCAATTGCCAAAAGGAGCTGTTATGGGAAAATTAGATCAGTATTGTTTTGATGGAACAAATGCACTTTCACTGAAAAAACTGCCGACAGACAGCAAAAAAGATCAAGTTGACAAGGAAACAATTCTTGCAAAAACAGAAAAAAATCAGGAAAAAATTTTTGCACTTCAGGATAAGCTTTACGCAGATGCAAAAGAAGGACTAATTATTATCCTGCAGGCTAGAGATGCTGCAGGAAAGGACAGTACTATTCGTCATGTCATGGGCGGTATAAATCCGCAGGGTGTACAGGTTTTCAGCTACAAGCAGCCTTCTAAGGATGAGCTTGCGCATGATTATCTGTGGCGCTGCGTTACAAATCTTCCTAAGCGTGGAATGATAGCTATTTTTAATCGCTCTTACTACGAAGATGTATTAGTCGTAAAGGTTCATGAGCTTTACAAAGGCTACCATATGGCAGAACGTTGTTTAAATCCAGATACAATCATTGAGAATCGTTATCGCCAGATTCGCCATTTTGAGGAATATCTGTATGACAACAGCTACCGCGTCGTAAAGATTCTGCTTAATGTTTCTAAAGAAAAGCAAAAACAGCGTTTCCTTGAACGTATTGATCTTCCAGAGAAAAACTGGAAATTTTCCCAAAGCGATATGGCAGAGCGTGCTCTGTGGGATCAATACGATGATGCTTATGAGCGTGCTGTAAATGCAACTGCCACAAAGGAGAATCCATGGTATGTTATTCCGGCAGATCAGAAATGGTACAGCAGATATCTTGTATCAGAAATTATTCTTGATGTGCTGCAAAAAATTGATCCACAGTATCCAACTCTCTCACAAGAAGAAGCCGAGAAGCTTCCGCAGTATAAGGAGATGCTTCAAAATGAGAATATGAAGCATTCATGAAAATTAGATCTAGTATAAAAAGCCCGGCAGGAAGAGTAATCTTTCTGCCAAGCTTTTTTTAATATATTTTGATCTTTTTGATACCAGATTGCTACGTGCTTTGCACTTTCGCAATCTTCAAAAACATTCGTAATCCGCTCATTTTTCTTTGAAAAATGGCTACTTACTCATGTTTTTGACCCTGGTATTATTCAAATTGTTCTTTGTGCTTCTTTAACAATGTCTGAATCTTTTCTGTTGGAGATAAGCTGTTTCCAATCGGAACGTCATGATTAAGTGTATTGATGATAGCAGCAGTAAACTTACTCATGTCAGCTTCAATGTACCAGCTTCTCTTAAGCAGCTCTGGAGAACGATAATTCAAGTTAGTTGTGATAACATAATCAAAGTAACCCTGAGAATTGAAATCATCAAACTTCTCTAATCCGTCTGTGAAAAGACCAAATGTACAACATACAACAACATTCTTTGCACCGCGGTCTTTCAGTTCCTTTGCTGTATCAAGCATACTCTCTCCGGAAGAGATCATATCGTCAATGATGATAACAGTTTTGCCCTTGATGTTTGCACCCAAAAATTCATGTGCAACAATCGGATTCTTTCCATTTACAACAGTAGAATAGTCTCTTCTCTTGTAGAACATACCCATGTCAATGCCAAGGTTATTAGCAAAGTAAACAGCACGTCCCATTGCACCTTCATCAGGGCTGATTGCCATTAAATGATCCTTGTCGATTATCATATTTGGCTCTTTCTTTAACAGCGCCTTGATAAACTGGTACGGAGGTGTAAAATTGTCAAATCCGTGAAGCGGAATTGCATTCTGAACACGTGGGTCATGAGCATCAAAAGTGATGATGTTGCTTACACCCATGTCGATAAGCTCCTCTAATGCCAGTGCACAGTCAAGAGATTCTCTTCTGTTACGCTTATGCTGACGGCCCTCATACAAAAACGGCATAACGACATTGACACGGCGTGCACCGCGGCATGAGCCGATAAGACGCTTCAGATCCTGATAATGATTATCAGGAGACATGTGATTTACTTCACCGCACAGCTGATAAGTTAAGCTATAATTTGTTACATCGACCATTGCAAAAATATCAGAGCCGCGAACAGACTCTTTTAATACACACTTTGCTTCACCAGAGCCAAAACGTGGACAGGAAAAATCAAGCAGATAGGACTTACTGTCATAGCCACGGAAATCCAGCATCGACTGACGCTGAGCAAGTGCCTCTGCATCATGCTGACGGAAGGAAACGATATAGTCATCGACCTTCTTTGCAAAATCCTTGCAGCTGTCAAGTGCAGCAATCTTCAAAGGACCAATAGGAATACTGTTTTCAAATGAATAATCAATATTTGCCATTTATAGGACCGCCTTTTTATGTTAGTCTTGCAGTCAGAAATTGCCTCTTGCTTCATATACAATTTTTGACATACACAATCTATTATAACCGCAAAGAAAAGCATAAGTCAATAGAAAAAGTCGACAGAAAAAAATAGTTGCATTTTTGTTTCCTTTGTGATACACTGATTTAAGTGTTATTCTCGTGTGATAACCAATTATTTTAATAAGGAATGGGGTTTGGCATGTCAGCATTAAAGATTATCGTTACTGTTATTTATTGCATTGTTGCGATTGCATTTACAGCTTCTGTACTGATGCAGGAGGGAAAATCCGCAGGTCTGGGCGCAATTGGCGGTATGGCTGAGAGCTACTGGGGCAAGAATAAAGGTCGTTCCATGGAGGGAAAGTTAGAAAGATTCACTCTGATTGGAGCAATCATTTTCTTTGTTGGAGCAATTCTTCTGAACATGAACTTTTAAGTTACAGTTCACACGTCTGTTAATGAGCAAAACAGAGCTGCGAAGCAGCGACACACACAACATGTGGTTTTGTGAATTGGCGTCCTGTGAACAGTTACTTTATCAACAAAAGAAGCGGCTGTCGCAGATTGCGGCGGCCGTTTTGTGCCTTTTTATAAGATCAGCACCCCTTACACGACTAAAGCACTAACATATAAGAATATATAAGAAAGAAGTTTAATTTAAGTGAAGCTATATAAAGAAAAAAAGAAAAAATATTATCGAAAAAAACAGCAGTATAGCGAATCTAGTGAAGTGTTCGATACATCTTCTGATGAAGATTCTCTTAATTCAGAGCAGGATCATGACGATTCAAATCATGAAGGCAATAAAAAGAAGCTGCTGTTAGAGTTAATGTATGATAAAAATTACCGCCCGATGAAATTTAGGGAATTGTGTGTGCTGTTAGATGTCTCAAAAGCACGCCGTTATGAGCTTGAGACTGCTTTGAATCAGCTTGTTGATGAGGGAAAAATTGGTATTTCTGCTCATGGAAAATATGGTAAACCAGAGTTATTTACGCTTAAGGGTTCCTTTAGCTCCACATCAAGAGGCTTTGGCTTTGTTACAGTAGAAGAAAAAGACAATGATATTTTTATTGCCCCTGATAACACCTTAGGCGCCCTTCCTGGCGATGTTGTCTTAGTATCTGTAATTTCCCATGCCAATGGAAGCAGACGCGAAGAGGGACGTATTGTACGCATTTTAGAACACACGCTTACAAGTGTTGTCGGTACTTTTCAGAAGAACAAAAATTTTGGCTTTGTCCTTCCTGATAATCAGCGTATTCTTCGTGATTTCTTTGTTGAAAAGGGAAAGGATATGGATGCACAAAATGGAGACAAGGTTGTTGCTACAATACTTGACTATGGAAATGAGCATAAAAATCCACAGGTTGAAGTCACTGAAATTCTTGGTGCAAAGAATGAACCTGGTACTGATGTGTTAAGTATTGTGCGAAGCTATGGTATTCCAGAGGAATTTCCACAAGAGGTGCTAGACAGTCTTGACTTAATACCAGAAGAGGTTACAGAAGCAGAAAAAATTGGTAGACGCGACATGCGTGATTTCCATACAGTTACAATTGACGGTGAGGATGCAAGAGACTTAGATGATGCCATATCATTGACTTTTGAAAATGGTATTTATCATCTTGGTGTGCATATCGCTGATGTTACTCATTACGTAAAGGAAGGCTCCTTGCTTGATGAGGAAGCAAAAAATCGAGGCACAAGCGTGTATTTGGCAGATCGTGTAATTCCGATGCTTCCAAGAAAGCTTTCAAATGGCATATGCTCTTTAAATGCCGGGACAGATCGCTTGGCTTTGTCATGTCTTATGGACATCGATGAAGATGGTACCATTGTCAATCATGAGATTTGTGAAACTGTAATTTGTGTTGACCGCCGCATGACATATACTATGGTAGCTGATATTCTCGATGGTGCAGAGGCACCTGAAGAATACAAAGACTTTGTTGATGATTTCAAGTTAATGAAGCAGCTTTCTGATTTGCTTCGCAAGAAACGCTCTGGACGCGGAGCCATTGACTTTGATTTTCCAGAATCAAAAATTATTCTCGATGAAAAAGGTCGTCCTATTGAGATTAAAGCATATGAACATTCTGCTGCAACACGGCTGATTGAGGATTTTATGCTGCTGACTAATGAGACGATAGCAGAGGAGTATTACTGGCTGGAGCTTCCGTTTGTTTATCGTATTCATGAGACGCCAGATGAGGAGAAGCTTAGGACATTTGCCACCTTCCTCAATAATTTTGGCTATTCGCTTCATCTTACAAACCACACCATTCATCCGAAAGAGCTGCAAAAGCTGTTAAGCCGCATTGAGGGAAGTGAGGCAGAGGGGCTAATCTCACGCATTTTACTGCGTTCAATGAAACAGGCAAAATATTCACCGGAAAATCTTGGTCATTTTGGTTTGTCAGCGAAGTATTACTGCCATTTTACTTCACCGATTCGCCGTTACCCTGATTTGCAGATACACCGCATTATCAAAGAGCAGCTGCACGGAACACTTTCAAAATCACGTCAGGAGCATTATGAGCATATCCTTCCAAGCGTCTGTGACAGCTCAAGCAAGCTTGAACGGCGGGCAGACGAAGCGGAGCGTGAGACAGATAAGCTTAAAAAAGCCCAATATATGCGCCGTCATATTGGAGATATCTATGAGGGTGTAATTTCTGGCGTTACCGCATACGGCTTCTATGTAGAACTTACAAATACAGTAGAAGGACTTGTACGTGCTGCCAATTTAGATGATGATTATTATATCTATGATCAGGAGCATTACCAGCTAGTTGGTGAAATGACAGGACGTACTTTCAGCATCGGACAGAGTGTATCTGTTGTCGTAGTTGATGCGGACACGCTGACTAAACAAATTGAATTTTTACTCTACTATCCAGAGGAAGATTGGTCAAAGGGGGAAACGAGACATGGCAAAAGAAAGTCGAAAACTCATCGCAAATAATAAAAAAGCATTTCACGACTATTTTATCGAGGATACCTGGGAAGCAGGAATTGCACTGGTAGGTACTGAGGTAAAATCTCTTCGTATGGGAAAATGCAGTTTAAAGGAATCCTTTATACAAATTCACAAGGGTGAAGTCTTTATCTACAACATGCATATCAGCCCGTATGAAAAAGGCAATATCTTTAATAAAGATCCGCTTCGTCCAAGAAAGCTTCTTGTTCATCGATATGAGATTAACAAGATTGTTGGAAAAATCGACCAGAAGGGCTATACATTAGTGCCGCTTCAGATTTATTTCAAGGGAAGTCTTGTAAAGGTTGAGTTTGCTCTTGCAAAGGGTAAAAAGCTTTATGATAAGCGTGCCGATATTGCAAAGAAGGACACAAGAAGAGAGGCTGAACGAGAATTTAAGGTATCAAATCTATATTAAGCAAAAAAAGAGATCCTTGGAAAACCAAGGATCTTTTTTAGTGGAGCTGAGGGGAATCGAACCCCTGTCCGAAAGCCCATTCATTAAAGCTTCTCCCATCACAGTTGCTCTACATTCATTCCCTCATCCGACTGCCGAACAACAGGCTGCCAGATTCAGTAGCTTCATAAATCTCTTACCACCGCAAAGCTTAGGCGGTAAGGTGCCCTGCAAAGTCGATGCCAGATTCTTAAGCAGCAGGTGACTTAAGGCTGACAGCTGCCATTAGGCAGCGTATGCTAATTCGTTGTTAGCGTTTATATTTAAATCCGACTTTTAACGTGGATCCGGACCACGGATGGCTACTCTAACTTCAAAACCCCCGTCGAAACCAGTACAACCCCGGGAATGCATTCCGGTACAAATTTGCACGGTCACTAACAGTTGCATACTATTTTTATATGATATCACAATGTCATTTATCTGTCAACTGTACTTTTTTGAAAAATCATTAGCCTTTTTTTATATGGTATGCTAAAATAAAATCCAATAAACCCCACAATTTAACAGAAAGTAACAGAAAGGATAAGGTGACACTCATGCCAAACAACTCTACTAAACTTGCACTGGAAGCTTCTTTGAAAAATTTGTTATTAAAAAAGCCTGTTGACAAAATTACCATTACAGATCTGACAAATGATTGCGGCATCACACGCATGGCTTTTTATTACCATTTTAAAGATATCTACGATCTCGTTGAATGGTCATGCTATGAGGACGCCTCAAGAGCCTTACAGGGAAAGAAAACCTATGAAACCTGGCAGGAAGGATTGATGCAGATCTTCGAGGCTGTTATGGAAAACAAACCTTTTATCATGAATGTGTATCATGCACTGAGCCGTGAGCAGATTGAAAACTATCTTTTCAGGCTGACGCGTGATTTAATTATGAATGTTATTAAGGAATGCTCTAAAGGCATGAACATAACTGCCAGTGAGCAAAGCTTTATCGCAGACTTTTATAAATACAGCTTTGTCGGTGTTATGCTTGACTGGATCAAAAAGGGCATGAAGGAGAATTATCATGAGATTGTAAACGATATATGTATCACAATGAGCGGAAATATTAAAAATTCACTTCAAAACTTTGCAGACATCAAAAAATGATCGCAAAACCAGTGATTTTTTTATCAAAATAAGGGGTTTGATTAGTTTTTTGTCATTAATCATTTTTTGTATATGTATCTTTTTAATTTTATGAGTTAAGATAAGACCATCAAGAGAAAACAACAATGAAAGGTGGTACTGATGATGTCAGAAAAGAAAAATACATTAGGAAAAGCAGTAGCAGTTGCAGCAGGAGTAGGTGCAGCATATCTGGCACTAAAGAAGAAGGAAAACGAGAAGCAGGTTCTTGAACAGCAGGCTGCCCAGAACAGCAATTATAGAAACACTGAGCGCGGCAAATATGATAAGAACAGCAAGGGAATTTATTATACAAATGGTAATTACGAAGCATTCGCAAGACCTGAGAAACCAGAAGGCGTTGATGAAAAGCATGCCTATATCGTAGGAAGCGGACTTGCTGCTTTATCTGCAGCTTGCTTCTTAGTACGTGATGGTCAGATGCTTGGATCTCATATTCATATTTTGGAGGCTATGGATATTGCCGGTGGTGCATGTGATGGTATCTTTGATCCGTCCCGTGGCTATATCATGAGAGGCGGACGTGAGATGGAAAATCATTTTGAGTGTCTGTGGGATCTTTTCCGCAGTATTCCATCTCTTGAAGTTCCAAATGCATCTGTTCTGGATGAGTTCTATTGGCTGAACAAGCATGATCCTAATTATTCCCTGTGCCGTGCAACAGAGGACTGTGGAAAAGATGCTCATACCGATGGAAAGTTCAACTTAAGTCAGAAGGGCTGTATGGAAATTATGAAGCTTTTCATGACAAAGGATGAAGATCTGTATGATAAGACAATCGAAGATGTATTTGACGATGAAGTATTCAATTCTACATTCTGGCTGTACTGGCGTACCATGTTCGCATTTGAAAACTGGCACAGTGCACTTGAGATGAAGCTTTACTTCCAGCGTTTCATTCATCATATTTCTGGTCTGCCGGATTTCAGTGCACTTAAATTTACGAAGTATAATCAGTATGAATCTCTGATTCTTCCAATGCAGAAGTATCTTGAGGCTGCTGGCGTTGAGTTTAGATTTGGCGTTGAAGTAACAAATGTTATTTTCGAATTTAAGGATGGAAAGAAGATTGCATCTGCAATTGAGTGCAAGGAGCATGGCGTTGAGAAGGGTATTGTTTTGACAGAAAACGATCTTGTATTCGTCACAAACGGAAGCTGTACAGAAGGTACTATTTATGGTGATCAGAATCATGCACCGAATGGAGATGCAGAGGTTCGCACAAGTGGCTGCTGGAATCTGTGGAAGAATATCGCAAAGCAGGATCCGTCCTTTGGTCATCCGGAGAAATTCTGTTCCGACATTACAAAGACAAACTGGGAATCTGCTACCGTTACTACACTGGATGACAAGATTATTCCATATATCACTGATATCTGCAAGCGTGATCCGAAAACAGGAAACGTTGTAACTGGTGGTATTGTAAGCTGTGTAGATTCTAATTGGCTGTTAAGCTGGACAATCAACCGTCAGGGACAGTTCAAGACACAGGATAAGGACAAGGTTTGCGTATGGGTATATGGTCTGTTTACAGATAAGCCAGGCAACTTTGTTAAGAAGCCAATGAGAGAGTGTACAGGTAAAGAAATCACAGAAGAGTGGCTGTATCATTTAGGTGTTCCGACTGATCAGATTCCAGAGCTTGCTGAGAACAGTGCAGTCTGCGTACCGACTATGATGCCATATATCACTGCATTCTTCATGCCGCGTACAAAGGGCGACCGCCCGGATGTTATTCCGGATGGCTGCGTAAACTTCGCATTCTTAGGTCAGTTTGCTGACACACCTCGCGACACTGTATTCACTACAGAATATTCTGTAAGAACTGCTATGGAAGCTGTTTATGGACTGCTTGGTGTAGACAGAGGTGTTCCAGAAGTATGGGGCAGCGTATATGATATTCGTGAACTGCTTGACAGCTCTGTAAAGCTTATGGATGGCAAGTCTCCGCTTGATATCCAGCTGCCAGGACCGCTGAATGCATTAAAGAAGCCTCTGCTTCATGTCATTCATGGAACAGTAGTTGAGAAAGTTCTTCAGGATCATGATATTATAAGATGAGTTATTGCAAAATAGCAGCATCGAAGATGTGGTTTTGCGAATAGAATTTTGAATAGTTAGTAAAAAATCGGCAGGATTATTCTTGCCGATTTTTTCGTGATTCAGAAGAAAAACGACGAAAGAAGAGTACTTTGAATGCTATTTACCGTTACCGAATTTTTTTAATTTTATTTTAATCTCTAAGCTTTACCGCATTTCTCGCACCGCGTCGTCTATCATCTTCAAGAGCAGCGTAGTGCTTTTTTGTTGTATTTACATCGTTATGTCCAAGAACATCTGCCACCAAATAAATATCGCCAGTTTCGCGATATAAATTTGTTCCGTAGGTACTGCGCAACTTATGAGGTGTGATATGTTTGACTGTCGTAACAGTTTGAGCATATTTTTTTACGAGCTTTTCAACAGCTCTTACACTGATTCGTTTTTTTTGAAGTGATAAAAACAAAGCTTCCTCATGACCAGCTACAGCCTCTGTTTTTTTACGTTCTTCAATGTATGAAAGAAGAGCACTTTCAACTTCATCTCCAAAATAAACAACAACCTCCTTACCGCCTTTTCTATGAATGCGAATACCGTCATTTTTAAAATCAACATCATCAATATTTAGTCCTACGCATTCCGATACGCGGATGCCTGTTCCAAGCATTAATGTAAGCAGCGCTACATCACGCAATTTTGTCCTGTCATGGAAACGTTGTTCTCGCTCAGATAGTTTATCACCACTTTCTGCCTGATCTAGCAGCAATGCCACTTCATCGATATCTAGCCTTGTAATTGCCTTATCATGTACCTTTGGCATAGTTACAAGATCAACAGGGTTATACATAATATCTTCATGCTGAATAAAATATCGATAGAAAGAGCGAAGAGAAGCAAGCTTTCGTTTTAATCCTAACTCATGATTTGTTTTTGTATTATTGCTTCCTTCACTTTTAGGATCCGTATATGCCTGCAGATACTCAAGATATTCCTCAATATCAGTGGGACGAAGCTTCTCCAAATCATCTAATGTAATATCACGAATTTCCTTTTGAGCAAAAATAGGATTATTTTCATGCAAATATGAAAAAAATACATTTAAATCGTATGCATAAGCAATTCGGGTGCGCGATTCTGTATGAGGCTGGATACCACGAAAATAATCCTTTGCATAGGGTGGAAGAGTACTAATTAGCATTCGCAGGCGGTATGTATTATCAATGTCAATCTGCTCACTGTATGAATTAACTCCCATTTACAATTCACCTCCTGACTGAACTGTTTTTGCAGAATTTTTAGCTTTATCTAGTGTTTTTTCTTGTATTTTTCTATTCTGGATCAACTGTTTTACGTCCATATGTGTGCGTGCAGCTGTCCAGTCATCAATATTGCCATTTTCAATAGCATGAAAAAAGCGATCCTTGGCATCTGGATAGATAGATGTTAATTGTTTCATAAGTGGCTTCATATCACTTCTTGCAGAATGACCATCGCGCGGACAAAGGTTTTTAATAACGGGAAGCTGATACTGCTGTGCAAAGTTTTTAATTTCACCCTCACTTACGTAAATAAGTGGACGAATTACAGCAATTTGACTATCATCATATGCAGTATATGGTGATACGGCATAAAAACGCCCCTCAAACAGCATAGACATCATCATTGTATATATAATATCTTCTTTATGGTGACCAAGAGCCAGCTTGGTACAGCCAAGTTCTAATGCTTTTGAAATCAGTGCACCACGACGAAGATTCGCACAAAAAGAGCAAGATCCATTTGGATTTTCAGGATGAAATACAATATCTTTTATTTGCGTATGACAAATAAAAAATGGAACGTCAAGTTCATCACAAAGCCTCTGAACAGGCGTAAAATCCATTCCAAAGCCAATATCAATAGTAATTGCACAAATGGTAAAAGAAGCGGGATAGAAGCGTTTGAGACCTGCTAGCGCATATAATAATGCCAGACTATCTTTTCCACCAGAGACTGCCACTGCAATTTTATCTCCATCTTCAATTAAATTATATTCATCTGTTGCCTGACGTACATAGCGGTATAATTTTTGTAATTTCATCCTTCTTTTGCACAGGAAGCCTCGTCCGACGTGTCGGGCGGGGAGGAATGCGCCGAAACACGTTCCTTAACTTCCTGTCCTTTCTTCTTTTTTGTTTGATTCGTATGGCACTCTGTAATACCCACCTGCATATTGATATATTGTCAGCTGCTTGAGTGCCACTGATTTCTTTTCAGGCAACAAGATTACTCGTGAGCCATTGTTATGGCATCCGGCATTCTCATACTTTTTCTTTTGATATAGCAAAATATCATGCGGCTGTATTGGATAGTGCTTGTTACGAATGCTACGTTTTCCTTTTGTGACTTTCTGCTTTCGATACAGGTGTAGGTTTTCAGAATCTTTTCTATGATTTCTGCTGATCCTGCCATTAAACAATTCCTGACCAGATTGTTTCTTTCCATCCCTGCTGTCAATATACTTTGCATCATAGAATTTTTCCAAAACTCGATTATTTCGACGTTTTTTCTTAAAGTACACAGATTTCGTTCGATGCTTTGGACAAAACAGACCCATTACATAAGCATCATTCACATGTGACTTTTTAATGTCAAGTTTCCGTCTGCTTTCCTTTGTCTTTGCTCCGTATGTGATATGTACAGAACTGTTTGGAAGCAGGGCTGTTACCTCGTTATACAGCGTCCATCGGATGCTTGTCATATAAGAGACACCTTTAAACTCAGCCAGTTTTGGTTTCCAATTCCAGAGCTTTCCACCCGGCTTGTGATTTTTTGGTGTGTGGCACTTATCACATACCGTAATCAGATTTGACATTCTGTTTGTTCCGCCCTGACTCCGATATTTGATATGATGCACATGCAGAATCGCCCCATCTTTAACGCTTTTCTCACAGCACTGGCATTTATAGCCATCTCGGAGAAACACAGCTTCTCGGAGCGTCGCGATTCCATATCGTTCACCATGCTGGTAATCAGAACCCTGTGGCAGTGGCTTTCCTTCCTCCACGGCTTTTAGAACATGTGTATCAAAATTTCCCATTTCCAGCGTGATATCTGTTATCGGCATCACCTTACAGATTCGTTGAATTGCATCGATATGGATCTCTTTCTTGTGCTCCAATGACGGAGCGATCCATCCTTCTTTTCGTCTTCGATTATCAAAACGAGGAGCACGATACCGCTTTCGGTTACGTCGTTGTCTGCGATACTGTCTTTTATCATCGCGTTTCAACTTTTCGTCAGTAAGCGTATCAATCTGCATTCCAAGATATTCGTGCCTTTCTGATTTTGCAGAGATTCCGATATGGATATATCCGGTATCCATGCATAGTTCAATCGGCTGAATCTCTGTGCTTTTCCGTTCCGTCAACTGAATCGTAAACGGACGATAGCCGAAAATCTTCGCCTTCTTTTGTTTGAGCAGCCTACGTGCTCTGTATTCGTTTGTCGGCATCAAAGGCTTGCCAAACAGATCAACTACTGCTACCATAAGCAGCTCCTTTCCTTTTGTGTTTCTAAGTTTCTAATAGGTTCGCTTACGCGTCCCATACCAGACGATGTTGCTGTCCCGTATGGATTCTCAATAAAGGTTGTCCTCTTCGCCAATGTTATCGGCAGTTTAACGCATACCGCACTTCCCCGTACCCGTAAGGGATGTTTAACGGCATACCGTAGAGCCTGGGACTAGAGGAGTATCCACAGGGTACCTATTTTGCCGATAACGTAGAAATCGAATAGTTCGCCTGACCTGGTTTGGTAGGTTCCATAGAATTCCAAGGCTAATCAATATCGACCTTTCGGTCACGCCTTCTGGTAACAAACAGAACCCATAAAAGAGTGGTTTCCCTTTTACAAGCCCCGTCCGAGGTCACCTCGGGCGCGGGTTATTGACAACTATATGTCTTACCTTTCACGAAGTCTCCGCACCTATGCGGTGCATAGCACGCTGTTTCCATAAGCGGTTGGTGCAAACAACCAGGGTACCGATTCGATGAGCGACACAGTATTTGGTAATTGCTGCACTGATTGTACTGGTCTTGTCGTATAATTAGAATTATACGACAAGATGAATTTGGGAAAAAAGGGCTTATAGGCAAATTACTATTGTCTCCCGCTTGCATCAGTATTTCTTTTTTGCTATGATGATGCCGAAGAAAAGGAATCTCACGCCTTTTTTGCGATACTCTTGTATTATCGCACGAAAAGGCAGTGTTGACAAGAGAAAGGAGAAATTTCTATGATGAAAAGACGATTTACTACAATCACTACAATCCTTGCAGGAGTTCTTGCAAGTAATACTGCTTTTTTTGCAACTCAGACGATTGCAACACAGGAAATGCAGCCTACAATGCAGGCAACTGATCGGTACATGATTATTGATTTGGCAGGCATTCCACTTGACCAAGCTCAAAACAACATGGATACGCAGTTAACCGAAGACTCATCAAGCCTGTCCGAGCAGGATGAGTCTGAAATGTCAATGGAATTGGTGGATCAGTCGGAGTCTTCCGTATCGGAAGAAACGCTCCCTTACTATTTGTCCCTCTCATCAGTTGATGCAGCCAAAGTTGCTTACTTTGACAAACTGGATGAGTTGGAGAGTAGTCTGTCCCAAACTGATCCTGATATTGCCGGTACATTGACATATGCCGTTTCTGACATTCACGCAGGGGAGCCAATGATTTCTTACCTGCTTGATCAGTATGCCGGGTATGATACATACTCAGCCGTCGAATTTTGCGAAGCAGCCTCTTTACAGCAGGCAGATGAAAGCGGAATGCACAGACTTTTGTTGCAGCAGGAGGAGGGAGCTGATGTCGTGCATTACAGCATGTCAGATGGAACACTTCAAAAAACTGCTGTTGATTCCTTCGTGAATGAGTATGGTGATCCGGCTGTCAGTCTGGATGCAAATACTAACCACTGGTTAATCGTGCATTTGATTCCTGAGTCTACACCGGACGAGTCAAGTGTAGACGGTGAAAACCAAGAAGAAACCGACGAGGCAGCCTCTCAGTCACTGGAAGGGAAAGTGGATGAGGATACTCCTGAAATAACATCACAAGACGTCGCAAAGGCAGACCCGACAAAACCATCAAAATCATCGGAAAAATCGTCTTCTGAATCAGCAACAAAGCCAACCAGGCCGACGACAAAAGAACCTGAAACAACAAAGCCTGCCACAACAAAACCGGCTCAAACCACAAAAGCACCGGAGACAGCTGCTACAGTAGCGCCAACTGCTGCAACAACTGCAACCACTACTACTTCTCCGGCTCCAACTACCACACAAACACCGACAGCAGCACCGACTACCACTGCGCACACCCATAACTGGGTCGCAGTAACAAAAACTGTCCACCACGATGCAGTTACAAGTCAGGTATGGAAAGAGGATAGTGCAGCGTGGGATGAGACGGTTGTAACGAAAGCAGCATGGGACGAGCAGGTACTTTCTCAGGCGGCATACGATGAGACGGTGCTGGTGTCAGAAGCATATGATGAGCCGGTGTATGGTCGTGTTGATATCTGCAATAACTGTGGTCATGAATTTTGGGACCCAAGTGATGATATTAACGAACATATGGCTGCTGGTTGTTGGTCAGGCTGGCATACTGAACCGCGTCAGATCGGCACGACTCACCATGATGCAGTGTACAATACCGTCCATCACGATGCCGTGTATACCACAGTCCACCATGATGCCGAGACGACCGTTGTTCATCACGATGCAACCGGACACTACGAGACAGTAGTGACACAGGCAGCGTGGGATGAGACAGTGACAACCGGATACAAATGCTCCGGATGCGGCGCGACAAAGTAATTGGCGTTGCATTATTATGGCAGCAGATGGGTTTATCTGTCTGCTGCTGGACCGAGAAAATCAACCTACAGAGACCGGAGTTTTATAAGAATATTTATTTTATTTAAGGGGGATAACACCATGATGCAGTAATCAGCAAAAAGAAGGGAGAGACGACATGGCAAAAATAGACAGACAGAAAATTTTCGGCAGGGGACATTGTGAAGATGATTCATAGAAGGACAGAAAGTGGCGCTACGACCTGACAATAAACTCAACCTTATATTTAATTTTGCGGATTTCAGCCCTACAATTCTGGAAAAAGCTGTTAGTATGAGATGGCGTTAAGAGAGCTAGATATAATAGCAGTTGGCGAAGAAGACCAATGCGTGTTTTTTAATATTTGATTATTACAAACAACAGGCAGAAGAAATACACCTCTGCCTGTTGTGTTATTTAATTATTTACTTGCGGTTTCTGATTCCATAGTTTCAGTTTCTGTCTCAGATTCTAAATGGGAACTAATTACAAGCCAACGGCCACATTTAGAAGTCTGATAGGAGACTGTGCCATCTGTAACTTCCAGCTGTTCTGATGTGATCTTTCCATTTTCATCCAATTTATACAGGACAACCTGAGAATCAGGATCAACATCCATGCTAAAGGTAACATCTCCGTATGGAACTACCTCTTCATCATCTATGTAAGCCTGAACGTTTGTAATATCCAAATCTTTTGCATGAATATCTGGCAAAATATCTGCAATCACAAGACCGATAATAGGATCATCTGACCCAATCTGAGTGTAGGAGAGTGTAATATTGTCTGAAAGACCCTCAATTTGCGGATATCTTTCATCAGAATCTGTAGTTATTTCTTCTGCAAATGATTCAGATTCTAATTCAGGCACCTCAGTGCTTGCAGATTCATCAGCCATGCTAGATTCCTCTATATCAGCTGGATCAGCTAACTCAATAATAATTGTCTGAGGGCCTTCTTTCTTTTCGGCGCAGCCATATACAGCAGTACATGCAGCAGCAGTAATCATGCCTATGATTAAAAATTTTTTTCTCATGATGATTTTCCTTTCCTAATACTTTAAACTAATTTTAACTATACCAAAAAGTTGTCCATAGATCAACCAATCAAATGTATTTTTTTGATTTAGAGGTGAAATAAGAGATATATCAATTCATTCGTGAAACCCTAGTTTAACGAATAAATACATCTGAAAGTAAAATGATGGTGTTTAAGCCATCATTTTACTCGTTATTTTAATAAATTGTCGCATGAAGTTTTTCAATGGTTTCTGGCCATACAGGATCCAGATTTTCTCCATTTGAAGTATATAATCCGTCATAAGGAATACGATCCATTACCACTGTATAATTTCTGCATTCCAAAGCAAGTGCGGCCAATCCAGTGATTTGCTCAGCTGTAAAATTATGCTGAATTGACAAGTTTGTCATTGATGAACCTAATTTCAATATTTCTAATGCATTCATGGTTTTAAGCTTTTCAAGAAGTTTTTGCAGAACAATTCTTTGACGTTCGGTTCTCTGAAAATCGTTGCTTCCTACATAACGATCACGCATATATCCAACTGCCTGCAAACCATTTAAATGTAATGTTCCAGCCGCTGAAAGCTGATATTCTGACGGATCAAATCCTCTCAATGTTGCCATTTCATTGATATAACCATTGATTACTGGAATCTCTGCATCTGTTATATCAAGATCAACGCCCCCGAATAAATCAATTATATCGGCCATGCTGACAAAATCAGTTGCGATGTAATTATCAATCGAGATTTGAAAATTTGATTCAAGTGTGCTTTGTAACAGTTTTGCTCCACCTTTGGCAAAAGAACTATTAAGTTTTCCATATCCAACATTTGGAACATTTACACCAGTATCACGCATAAATGAAATGAAAGAAATTGTCTTCTTGTTTCGATTTAATGAAGCTAAAATCATTACGTCAGAATTTCCATTCCAGGAACCATCACGTCTATCACTGCCAATTAAGAGTACTTGATACTGATCTGGAATTGCAAGCGTTTGTGACTTCTCTTCTGCTCCATGTTTTGCAAGATTTTCAAACTTGGAAAAAGTATTCTCAAGCCAATTCACAGATTTGGAAAATGTATTATCAGAATCTAGTTTTCCGGCAACAAAAACTGCGCTTGGACCATTTTGGGAAAGAATTGTTTCAGTACAGCCAGATAAAACTCCAACAATAGTGATTGTACATAAAAGCAATATTATCCGTTTTGCTATTTTGTTAAGCATAATCTTTAATTTTCTCCTTTATTAAGACTTGCATTATCGTAGATTGTCATTTTTATACGTCAATCTTTCACAAGTGTATAGTCTACCACAAAACAAAAAGCGCGGCAACGGTAAATTTCTTTACGCCCATCTCTTTTTGTGATAAAATTATCCTATTGAAATCTATGCGAACACATTTTCGCAAACTTTTGTTTGCATTTTCTTCTGATTTGTGCTATACTATTTTCAAGTATAAATCAATGCTTATCAATATATGATTAATAACTTAGCTTGAAAAAGGAGGACTTATTTATGACATATGGAAAAATCACAAATAAGCAGCGTGAAGTACTAGAATATTTAAAACAACAGGTTCTGCAGAAAGGTTATCCGCCGTCTGTACGTGAAATCTGTGATGCTGTCGGATTAAAATCTACATCTTCCGTTCATGCCCATCTTGAATCACTTGAGAGAAATGGTTACATCCGCAAGGATCCAACAAAACCTAGAGCAATTGAAATTGTTGATGATGGCTTTAATCTTGTTCGCACAGAGACTGTCTATATTCCTGAGGTTGGAAAAGTCGCTGCCGGACAGCCGATTCTTGCCATTGAAAATATCGATGCCTATTTACCATTCCCGGCATATATGATTCCACAGGGAAAGGAGGTTTTTGTGCTGACTGTTAAGGGTGACAGCATGGTTGAAGCAGGTATTTTTGATGGTGATAAGCTTGTTGTCGCTAAGCAAAGTACCGCACAAAATGGTGAAATTGTCGTTGCACTTGTAGATGATTCTGCTACTGTTAAAACTTTTTATAAAGAAGATGGTCATTATCGTTTGCAACCTCAAAACAGCTCTATGGAACCTATTATCGTTGATAATGTTGAGATCATAGGAAAGGTAATCAGTCTGTTCCGTCCAAAGATTGTTTCTTAAAAGCTAAAAAGACCGTATCCTTAGAGACTTTTCTCCAAAGATACGGTCTTTTTGTGCTGTAAATTATAAAGCGGCCTCTTTAATGCCAAGCTGTTCCTTTGACACTGAGATTGCATCTCTCCAAAGACGCTCAAGATCGTAGAATAAACGATCTTCCTTATTGAATATATGAACAATAATATCGCCAAAGTCAAGCAGTACCCAGCCAGATTCTGATTTTCCTTCAATACGGCAATGATTGCCATTTTTCATCATCTGCTCTTCTACATTATCAGCAATTGCCTGCAGCTGATTGTTATTCTCAGCATCTGCAATCACAAAATAGTCTGCCATAACAGAAATACCGCTGATATCAAGAACACTGATTCGGCTTCCTTTTTTATCCTCAATTGCATTGTAAATCAATGCTGCCTTTTGCTTTACTTCCATAAGTCAGTTCCTTTCTGTTTCATTTTCTACGTCTTTTTCACCACACAGCGCACGATAATAATCACAGGACTTTTTTGTCAGGCTGTCAATCGGAACTTTTTTTGACTTCAGATAACGAAGCGTCTGATCCATAATTTCGTAAACGGTGCGATCAATATCAATAAACGCCATTTGACGCAGTTTGGACAGGTTTGACGCTTTATTTCTCCTTGGTTCAATATAGTCAGCAACAAAAACAATCTTCTCAAGAAGACTCATTGCCGGACGTCCTGTAGTGTGATTCTCAATAGCATTTAAAATATCCTGATCTTTAATCCTATAATGGTCAGCTGCAATAAAAGCGCCAAGCTTTGCATGAAGAAGAGATGGGCTTTGTTCTTGTGCCTTTGTGATCGGAATATTGTTGCGCTTGCATTTATCAAGTTTAATATCATCCGGGATACATTTTGCACAGTCATGAAGAAGACCAGCTAATTCTGCCTTGTGAAGATCTTCTCCATAACGCATTGCAAGGCAAACAGATGTGTATGCAACACCAATGGTGTGCTCAAAGCGGTCTTCATCCATCTTCTTTTTCAAGCGTCTTCGGATGTAAAGAATTTCATCATTAACCATAAAATGGATCCTCCCGTATATTATTATTTTGGAAGAACGATCTTTCTCTTCTTCTCTTCTTTTGCCGGGCGATACAGTACGATCATCTTTCCGATTACCTGTACAACTTCTGCGCGTGTACGCTCTGCTAATACCTCAGCAATAGAAGAACCATCATCAAAACAGTTCTTCAATACATGAATTTTAATCAGTTCACGTGCTTCTAATGCTTCGTCTACTGATCTGGTAATTTCTGGTGTCAGGCTGGACTTTCCAATCTGAAGGATCGCAGACTGATCCATAGCCAGACTCTTTAAATATGCTCTCTGCTTACTTGTCATTTAAAGTCTCCTTTTTCTTTACTCGTGATAATAATCAAAGTGCTGACCATACATTTTAACAGTATCGCCATCTTCGATTCCAAGATCCTCAAGCTCCTTTAAGATTCCTGTCTCCTTTAAGAAGCGCTGGAAGAAAGTAAAGCCCTTCTCGGAATCTAAGTTTGTATAGCCAAGCATCTTTTCAATACGAGGTCCTTCAACTGTAAATAAATGTTCATCTGTTTTTTCTACTGTATAAGGAAGATTGCTTCCAAGATCGTATTCCGGAACATATTCCTTTTCATAAACAGTCGGTTCTGGATCCATTGTAGACAGAATCTGCCATACATGGTATAAAAGCTCTTTTAAGCCTTGATTTGAAGCTGCTGAAACTGGAAATACCTTTAAGCCTTCTGGTTCAAAAGTATTCTTTAAACGCTCAATAGGATCTTCATCGCCATCTTCTGTCTGAATAACGTCAACCTTATTGGCAGCAATGACAGCTGGTTTCTTTAACAGCTCTGGATCATATGATGCCAATTCATTCTGAATGGTGCGAATATCTTCAACTGGATCGCGGCCTTCAGTGGAGGCTGCATCTACTACATGAATGAGTACTTTTGTACGCTGAATATGTTTTAAGAACTGGAAGCCAAGGCCGATTCCTTCTGAAGCACCCTCAATAAGACCAGGAATGTCAGCAAGTGCAAAACCGTTTGTACCCTCAAGGTCTACAATTCCTACATACGGATCAAGCGTAGTAAAATGGTAATTTGCAATCTTTGGCTTTGCATTTGTTACCATTGATAAAATGGTAGATTTTCCAACATTCGGATATCCAACAAGTCCGACATCTGCGATAACCTTTAACTCTAAGCGAACCCAAAGCTCCATAGCCGGCTGACCTGGCTTTGCAAACTTAGGAACCTGCATGGTAGGTGTGGCAAAATGCATATTTCCGGCGCCGCCTCTGCCACCTTTTAAGATTACTTCACGCATATTTTTTCCAGACATATCGGCAATAATCTTTCCGCTTGCATCGTCACGAATGATTGTTCCTTCTGGAACCTTTACAATCAAATCCTGTCCGTCTGCACCATGAGAGCGGCGTTTTTTTCCGTCCTCTCCAGACTGCGCAATATATTTGCGTACATGACGAAAGTCATTTAATGTATTCAGACCCTTATCTACTTCAAAAATAATGTCTCCGCCTCTTCCGCCGTCGCCGCCATCAGGACCACCGGCAGCAACAAAAAGCTCACGACGAAAGCTTACATGTCCATCGCCACCCTTACCGGATTTAATGAATATTCTGGCACTATCTATCATAAATACGTTACCAATGCCTTTCTTTTGATTTTCTTTTTATATATTGTTGCTTTTTTTCTTGTTTTTATCTACATTACCCAAAAGAGACCGTTGCGAACGGCAACGGTCTCTCCTCGTTTCATACTATTAATCTTACTCAGCCTTTGGATAAACAGAAACCTGCTTCTTATCCTTGCCCTTTCTCTCGAAACGGACAACTCCATCAACCTTCGCAAATAAAGTATCGTCTCCGCCGATACCTACATTGTTACCTGGATGGATATGGGTTCCACGCTGTCTGTAAAGAATGTTTCCAGCTAAAACGAACTGTCCATCTGCTCTCTTTGCACCAAGTCTCTTGGACTCGGAATCACGGCCGTTCTTTGTAGAACCAACACCCTTCTTATGTGCAAATAACTGAAGATTCATCTTGAACATGATTTACACCTCCCTGAATCGGATTTTAATATACTTCTTACCATACTCCTCGGCAATACTTGTCAAACCAAGTACCATCGAGTCCAACAATAGTCTGGAATCCTTCCCGACACCATGAGGAAACGAAACAGCAAGACTGCCAGTTTTCTCATCTATCTCACCGGAGAATGTATCATCCGTAAATTGCTCAATAGAATTTACGGTATTCTGCGCTAAAACGGAAACCGCTGCACAAATGATATCCTGCCCGTGCTCTGCATAGCCGGCATGTCCTTTTATAGAAAAACCAACATACGCTTTGGAAGCATCCCGGATAATCTCTACCTGAATCATTGATTAAGCGTTGATCTTCTCAATCTTTAACTCAGTATAGGACTGTCTGTGACCATTCTTCTTGTGATAGCCGGTCTTTCTCTTGTACTTGTATACAATAACCTTCTTAGCACGGCCCTCGCCCATAACAGTTGCGCTTACAGTTGCTCCAGCAACAGTCGGGGTACCAATGATCATCTCACCATTGTTTACAGCTAAAACCTGATCAAAGTTGTAGGTCTGTCCAGCTTCTACTCCAAGCTTCTCAACGCGAATGACATCGCCTTCTGCTACCTTGTACTGCTTGCCACCAGTTGCAATAATTGCGTACATATAGCACCTCCTAGATAATTACTCGCCAAGTACGGTGTCTGCTAAATTGCAGCGCTTAAACCTCATTGTGCGGCACACGATTAGTACTTTAACATATCTTTAATTGTTTGTCAAGTGGCTCTCTTATTTTTTTTCTCGTAATTTCAACAAGACCAAGTGCTGTTATATCAACGATTCTTGTATGCACAGGATCTTTACGTGCAAGAAGGGAAAGTTCTTCCATCAGTGCATCCTCAAGTGCATGATCAGTCATGTTAATAAAATCTACAAGAATCATACCAGATAAGTTCCTGAGTCGCAGCTGATACAAGATTTCCTTTGCTGCTTCTAAGTTAATGCGATAAAAATAAGAATCCTGATTTTCCTTTTTGCGTCCTGATGCAATTGCTTTTCCTGTATTAACATCTATTGCTACAAGCGCTTCCGTCTGTTCAATAATTAAGTAGGCGCCTGATGACAGATATACTTTACTTTTTAATGCCTTTTCAATAGTAGTATCCAAGTTGTAACATTTTCGCATAGGATATGAAGAATCCTGATAAAGCAAATAAGTTAATCCCTCACTTCCTTTACATTCATCCAAGGCATTTTTTACTTCGTTTAAAAGTTCTTCATTATCACAGACAATTGATTCTAAGCCATTTAAAGAAGTATCACGGATGGCACTTATATAGGCTGGAAGCGGCTGCCAAAGCAAGCTTCCACTACTGCGAAAAGCTGCTGTTGACAGTACAGTCTGAAGCTGTCTGCAGCAGACTGATATTTCATCTAGTGCAAGATCAGATGATACCTCTGCCGCGTTTGTGCGTATCATCACAGATAATGAAAAGCCCCTAAGACTTACAGCTTCAAAAAGCTGCTTTACTTCTTCAAGAGCCTCTGCCTCCTCAGAAATCTTTTCACGAAATGTAGCCTCTGTAATCTTTCTCGACAAAAGAATCTTTGTCTTTGGCTGTTTTCCTGCCGGCTCCATCATAACGACACAATATCGTCCTCCAATTTGAAGGGCAGAACCAGCACCAGGTTCCTTTGTCTTTAGTGCTTCCTTTGTCACCTGTACAACAATCTCATCGCCTTGTGTAATCATTCCCTCACGCTTACATGAGACAGCAACAGGCAGCGGATTTTCTTTTAGTGAATAATAAAGCTTCTGATCACCCGCAGACAAAAATGCACCGCTAATGCTTGGCACTATATGATCTACCTTTGCCAGATAAATACGTCCTAAAAATGCAGGTACACGTTCGTCCACACTGCATTCTATAATACGTCCATCATCCCAGAGGGCCGTCAGCACACGGTCCCCCTGCATAGAAAGAAGTCGGCGGCTCATAATACGTTTCCCATCTCGCGAAGCGGCACAAACTGCGGTGCTACAATGCAGTCTGGCGCAGAGACTGCCGTATTAGTATAAGTCTCAAGGCGGCAAATTGAAATGTCTCCAGGATTCCAGGAAAGACCAGTCTGCTCATGATATGCCTTTAATACAAGTTCAGGCTTTAAATTATCGGTGCTTCCAGTTGATACCTGCAAAAAGATTGCCGGACCATCTCCTGTCTCACTTTTTTCCTGTAAACAAAAATCATAAATCAGCGGGCGAATATCCATTTCGCGAGTGCCTTTTTTTGTTTCCTTAATAATTACAATAGATTCCTGCTGTAAAAACTCTTCAAAGCCTTTTAAATAAGCAGCAGATGTCATGCCAAACGTATCAAGCGGTGTGTGTTTCTCTCGAAATGTCAGGCAATAATCTGCAGCAGCCACACAGCTCATCGCGTTTTTTGCATCATCTGGCAATACACGATAGTCAATAATCTCCATTCCCGGAACCATGACTTCATTGAGACGTGCCAGCATTTCCTTAGAGGAACCGCTTGAATTAACCTCAAGATCAGCATACTCACCGCAGCTTGTAATGCCTACACCAAGAGGAGCCGCAAAAGATAAAATAGGATGCGGATTGTAACCCTGTGTATAGGCAAGATCTACATCTGCACGGCGAAGCGCCTTCTGAAAATAACGCATTATATCAAGATGTCCGATATAGATCATCTTTCCGTATTTAGCAAACTGAATTCTGATTTTCAAAGCAGACACCTCCTCCAAAACGCTTTGCTCCGCAGCCGGAACAGGACTGGCGGCAATTCGGCGTAATCTTCTCCTGCATTGCACGCTCCCATTCTCTCTTATAAAATGCCTTTGTCACGCCAGTATCAATGAAATCCCACGGGAATACCTCATCAAGACTGCGCTCTCTTGTATTATAAAAATCAATTGATAAGCCGCATTTTTCAAAAGCAGCTGTCCAAATCTCATAGTGGAATGTTTCTCCCCATGCATCATACAGTGCACCCATCTTATAGGCTGTCTCAATGGCATCAGCCACTTTTCTGTCACCGCGTGCCAAAACACCCTCGAGAACTGTTACATATGCTTCATGCCAGTTGTACTTGAGGCTCTTTTGGTTATGCTGCTGCTTCATTGTGTGATTTACAATTCTTGCGCGTCCCAAGTAATCCTCAGGAGAATACATTCTTGCCCACTGGAATGGTGTACATGGCTTTGGAACAAAGAAAGATGTACTCATGGTAATCTGACATTTTCCATTTCTTCTTTCCTTTGGGATCTCATAATAAGCCTCTGCCATGCGCTCTGCAAGCTCTGGTATACCCTTCATATCCTCTTCTGTCTCAGTTGGCAGTCCAAGCATAAAATACAGCTTTACATGACTCCAGCCGCCTTCAAAAGCTTCTCTTGCACCCTGAAGAATTACCTCCTCAGTCAAGCCCTTGTTTATTACATCACGAAGACGCTGTGTACCTGCCTCTGGTGCAAATGTAAGACTGCTTTTTTTGACATCCTGCACCTTACTCATAACATCAAGTGAAAATGCATCAATACGAAGAGACGGCAAAGAAATATTGATTTTTCGCTTGCTGCATTCTTCAATTAAGAAATTTACAAGCTCAGGCAGCTTTGAGTAGTCACTAGAGCTTAATGAGCTTAATGAAATCTCATCATAACCGGTATTATGAAGCATTGTAACTGCAAGTTGCTTCAGACGCTCTACATCACGCTCACGCACAGGACGGTAAACCATACCAGCCTGGCAGAAACGACAGCCTCTGATACAGCCTCGCTGAATCTCTAACACAACACGATCCTGCACAGCACGAATATGAGGCACAAGCGGTCTTTCCGGATAGACTGCACCTGTCATATCGAGTACAATTTCCTTGCGTACTGTTTTTGGCACATCATCGTAGATTGGTGTCATTGCATCAATAGTTCCATCTTCCTTGTAGGTGACATCATATAAAGAAGGTACATATATGCCAGGAATTTTAGCTGCCTCATGTAAAAAGTCTTCCCTTGAGCCGCCTTCTGCGCGCCACTTTTTATAAAGATCAAGAAGTGCACGATACTGAGTCTCACCCTCTCCCATATAGAAAAGGTCAAAGAATGGAGCAATTGGTTCTGGATTATAAGTACATGGTCCTCCTCCAATTACAAACGGATCATTAATATCACGGTCAGCGCTTCTAAGTGCAATACCACTTAAATCCAAAATCTGCAGGATATTTGTGTAGCACATCTCATATTGAAGTGTGATTCCAAGAAAATCAAAACTCTTTACCGGTTCCTGCGATTCTACTGCAAACAGCTTTATGTCTTGTTCTCTCATCATTTTATCAAGATCAATCCATGGAGAATACACGCGGTCACAATATGTATCCTCAAAACGGTTAAACATATCATATAGAATCTGGATTCCAAGATGAGACATACCAATCTCGTAAACATCCGGAAAACACATACAGAAGGATACCTCTGCCTTTGATTTATCCTTGTTTGCCGCATTTACCTCATTTCCAAGATAACGAGCTGGCTGCTCTACCTTCATTAAAAGCTCATCGGACAGAGCCATCTTCACTGATGACCTGCTAAATTGCTTTGTTATCATTCAAAATTCCTCACTTTAATCTTTTTGCTTTTCAGTAGTTCTTGTTTCTGAATATAGATTTCTGAATATCAGATTTCTTTAACTGCATACTTTTCAACAATTTTCTTTAAAATCTCAACACACAGCTCCATCTGCTCAATACATGCATATTCAAAGCGGCCATGATAATTAGCGCCTCCTGTGCAGAGGTTCGGACATGGAAGTCCCATAAAGGATAATCTTGCACCATCTGTACCACCGCGGATCGGAACACTCTTAGCATTTAATCCAAGCTCTCTCATAGCTTCCTTTGCATACTCAACCAAATGCATATGAGGAAGAATCATTTCCTTCATGTTCTGATAAGAACCGGTACGCACCACCTTAAAAGATCCTTCGCCATATTTAAAATTCAGATACTCCGAAGCCTTATCAATCTCAGCTAACTTCTGGTTAAGCTTTCCAGCGTCATGATCACGTACAATGTAATGCATTGTTGTATGATCTGAATCGCCTTCGATACCGCCAAGATGATGAAAACCCTCATAGCCATCTGTATATTCCGGATTATCAAATACTGTCAGCATCTGCTCAAATTCCATTGCCATGCGGATGGCATTTTTCATTTTGCCCTTTGCGCTGCCTGGATGGATGCCATATCCCTGCACTTCAACACGCAGATTTGCAGCATTGAAGTTTTCATATTCAATTTCACCGACAGAACCGCCATCTACTGTATAAGCAAAGTCAGCACCAAAGCCCGGCACATCAAAATATTCAACACCATTTCCCACTTCCTCATCTGGTGTAAATGCGATGCAGATATCACCGTGCTTTACTTCCGGATGTGCCAAAAAGAATGCTGCCATTGTCATGATCTCAGCAACACCGGCCTTGTCATCTGCGCCAAGAAGTGTTGTTCCATCTGTAGTAATAAGACTCTTTCCTTTTAATTCGGCAAGTGCCGGGAACTCATTTGGTCCCATAGAAAAGCCACTTTCACCAAGTTTGATTACACCGCCGTCATAATTTTGTATTATCTGCGGCTTAATATCTTTTCCGCTTAATGCAGGTGAAGTATCCATATGGGCAATAAAACCGATTGCCGGAACCTTCTTATCTAAGTTAGACGGAATCTTTGCATACACATAGCAGTGATCGCTAAGACGTACATCAGAAGCTCCAATCTCCTCAAGCTCTTTTTTTAATACCTTTGCCAAGTCAAACTGCTTTTGTGTGCTCGGCACTTCACTGCTTTCATCCTTTGACTGTGTATCGTAGGAAACATAGCAAAGCAAACGCTTTACTACTTCAGAATTCATAACATTTGTTGTTTCAGACATTTTGTTACCTCCACTATTTAATATTATCTTTCAGTATTATACCTGTTTTTTGTCTGGAGAGCAACCAATATTATTTTGGAACTGCTGATAAAAGGGATCGCTTGAAAAAAACGTATTTGTCTGAGTTATATTTTCTTTAGATAATCCTTCACAGTCAAAAAAAATAGAAAGCGATGGAAGTGTATTAGAAACTGTATTGTCTATGCAGCGATTTAAAAACTGTTCTGTCTTTTGTTTTGTCCAGCCAATGCCGCGCTGAATTGGATAGGGATTAATTTTCCATAAAATATAGGTAGAGCAGGCAAGTGCCAAAAACCAAAGTATCGTTGTGACTATTTTCTCTTTTTTCCTTGGATGAAAGCTTCTATACATTTCTAAAATCCTTTCTTATTTTCTGGCCTATTCTATGCATCAGCCAGTTTTCTTTATTACAGCATTTTATCGTTTACATATTACTTGTGACAATGACGCTGCAAGTAAGCTGCTCATCGTATCTAATTCTTCATCAAGGTTTTTAGGCATCACAAAGAGACTCCCAAGCTCTGGCGCAAACACTTCTGATATAAGCTGATAATATTCCTCTTTATCAAGCATCGCAATACTTCCAAGAATCGTTTCATTATAGCCTATCTGCTTTAAAGAATCCATTGCATCAGATACAATTGCTGCGGCACTTACAACTGTTGGAATCCCAATGGCAATCACAGGAATCTTCATATTTTCCTTAGTTATGCCCTTTCTTGCATTTCCGACACCAGATCCTGGACGAATACCTGTATCGGTAAGCTGAACTGTTGTACCAAGCCGAAATGCACTTCTTGCTGCAAGCGCATCAATAGTTATGATGCAGTCTGGAGAAGTTTGTTGTACAATGCCCTGTATGATTTCACAGCTTTCCATTCCAGTCTGCGCAAATACACCGGGAACGATCATTGAAGTATGTGAAGCCATTCCTGACTGAGCCATTTTCTCAATTGTTAATGGTCCGAGTGCATCTGCTGTCATATTGGCATTTCCAAGACCAACAATCAAAAAAGAATGAGCCGATGACGGAAGCAGCTCATTTATATAGGATGCAAGAAGATTTGTATCAGGAAGCTTCGTTCCAGAAAGATTTTTATCGGAATGTTCATCAGAATGTTCTTTATCTGCAGACTCAAGTGTCATGTAATTTCCTATGGGCCGCCCCATGCGTTTTGCTCCATCTGCCGTTTGGATTTGTATTTTTGTGACACGGATACCTTTGCCATCTTCTTTGTATTGTTCCAGTACAACGCCTGGAATCTCACCTTGCCTGCCACTGCATTCTTCCTGAATTTCAACAGCGAGATCAGTATACATCATTGTTTTGTTGTCTTTTACATTGAGCATTATATTTTCACCTTTCTTAGTTAAAATGGTTCATGAAGTTATTCAAAGTTTTACATGTAAAACTTTATTAGAAGTTCCTACTTGTTTTACATGTAAAACTTTTTTGTATTTTTTGCATTTTTTTTGAAAATATGTATTGACAGATCAATGTTTTTAGGCTATGATACCACTTGTGTTGAAACGGTGTTTTCGAGTGATACACAGTATCGTTTTCAAACTATAAAAAGATTAAAAAACAAGAAATTTTGGAGGTGCCCCATGGCAAATATTAAGTCCGCAAAGAAGAGAGTTTTAGTTAGTCAGGCAAAGGCAGATAGAAACAAGTCTGCTCGTTCTAAGGTAAAGACCTACATCAAGAAGGTAGAGAGCGCTGTTGCTGCAGGTGATAAGGCTGCTGCTCAGGCTGCAGTTGTTGAGGCTGAGTCCGTAATGAGAAAGGCTGCATCCAAGGGTGTTTATCATGATAACACTGTATCCAGAAAGATCAGCCGTATGAACAAGGCTGTTAACGCTATGAACTAATTTGTGTCTTGTACACATAAAAAGCTGTCTGCTTCATGCAGGCAGCTTTTTTTAGTCAGGCATGATATTCACGATTTGCAATTGATAATAAAACCATCTCGACTGCAATCCTTTCATTCATATTTCCTCTTTTTACAGCTTCTTCAAGCTCAACACAGCGCTCAACACAGCGTATCAGCTGATCAATTGTGAATTGTCTTGCCTGTCCAAGCAATTTGTTAACTACAAACGAACGAACCTTTAAAGCTGCTGCAATTTGATCCTTATTCTGACGTCCGACTTCCATCTCCTTTACACATAAAAGTTGGTTCATCTGACGTGCAATCAGAAATAAAATACGCATTCCCGGCTCTTTCAATGCTAATAGATCAGCATATAACTCAAGAGCATACTGTGTCTTTCCCTCTGCTACGGCCTGTGTCATATCAAAGATTCTATTTTCAATCTGTTCCGTACAGACAAAATCAACATCTTCTTTTGTGATACCTTCTTTTCCCATACAAAAAGAAGCCAATTTTTCCATCTCATTTCTGATGTTTTCCATGTCATCACCTGTTTTTTCAAGAAACGAATCAAGTGCAGACTGTGTGATTTTTAACCCATAACGCCCAAATCCCTTTAAAATCCACTGTGTACGCTGCTGCATTGAAGGATGCGTCATCTCTGCGCAATAGCCACATTCCTTTACAGCCTTATACATTCTGCTTCGCTTATCTACCTCCTGCTCAACAAAAAGGACATGGCAGCTATCCGGAATTGTTTTAACAAGATTACTCCACTGCTCATCACTGCTTTTAAATAATCCTGTATCCTCTAGCAGAACCAAACGTCTGTCTGCAAAAAACGGCATTGTCATTACCGCATTTTCCACCTCTTGTACAGGCAGACCTTTTCCGGTATATTGATTCAAATTCATCGTATCATCGCCGATGATTGCTTTTTTTAACTGATTCTTATACATCTGAACCAGATATCGTTCCTCACCATATAAAAGATATACGCGCTCAAACTGATTGGCACGAATATCTTGTCTGAGTTTTTTCATAAAGACTCCTATTAATGTTTTGTATGATACCAGATTGCTACGTGCTTTGCACTCTCGCAATCTTCAAAAACATTCGTAATCCACTCATTTTTCTTCAAAAATGGCTACTTACTCATGTTTTTGGCGAGTCAAGAGATCAAAAATCCTCTTGCAAGCAAGCTTGCATCGGATTTCTGACCTTTTGACCCTAGTATCTTTGTATTATTGTATCATTCTTTTTGCCGTCAATCAAGCAAATGGTGTTTACTTTACATCGTCAAGGAATTATAATCTCTTTGTGATAGTAAAGAAAAATATAAGGAGATTTACCTAATGCAATCATCAATGCCTAAAATTTTATTGATCGGCAGTACATGTGTCGATGTAATCATTGAAATTGATCATCTACCCAAAACAGCAGAGGATATTCAGCCAAAGCGCCAGACACTCGCACTTGGCGGCTGTGCCTATAACGCAGCTAATATTGTACGTCAGTCAGGTGTCCCGTATATGTTTGTGACACCTATTGGAACTGGTGTATATGGCGATTATATAAGAAAGTCATTTCAGGCACGTAAACTTCCTATTCATGTGAATGTAGATGCAGAAAATGGCTGCTGCTACTGTCTTGTCGACGAAAACGGAGAACGTACATTTTTATCGGTGCATGGTGCAGAATATACCTTTAATCATGAGTGGATGGAAAATATTGACATTTCACAGATTTCTATGATCTATGTATGCGGCCTTGAAATCGAGGAGCCAACAGGTGACGATCTAATTTCATGGCTTGAACAGCACCGCGGTCCGCAGATCTTCTTTGCACCAGGTCCTCGTATTCGACAGATCGGTGAAAAGAAAATGAAGCGCCTGTATAATCTAAATCCTATTCTTCATATAAACGATGAGGAAGCATTCGAGTTAAGCAGCTTAACGGTCTCTGATTTTAAATGTGGAGTAGATGAATTTAGCGCTGTATCTCTTTTAGAGGCGGCAAAGATTCTTCAAAATGCAACATCTAATACTGTAATTATCACAAAAGGTAAGGATGGCTCCTGCTGTCTGGAGGCAGGAAAAGATAATTTAACAGAGGTTGATGGCATAAAGACAACTGTTGCAGATACAATTGGTGCCGGAGACAGTCATATTGGTCAGATCATGGCCAGCCGCGCAAATGGCTGCTCTTGGGCAGAGGCACTCTCACAGGCGAATAAGGTTTCTGCCCATGTTGTTGCTAAAAATGGTGCCGGACTGACAGACAGCGAATATCAAGACTGCTTTGCCAGATAAGTTTCCACTTCTACACGATAACCGTCAGTTTGTATTATGATTGCACCGCAGTCTTTTGTAATCAAAACTGACGGTATTTTTGCCTCTTCTAAGCGTTTTAAAAGCTGTTTCCCAGGATGACCATACCTATTATTTTCGCTGCAGGAAATCACGGCAAGCTGCGGTGTTATTTGCTGCAGAAATGTTTTAGTTGTTGAATAATCAGAGCCGTGATGTGCAACTTTTAAGACAGTTACTGGCTTTAAGCTAACAAGCTCATCCTCGCAGTCACCTGGAAGATCTCCCGTAAAAAGCATAGAAAAATCATGATAATTAAGGCGCCACACTAGTGATGATTCATTTGTGTCATCTGATTTTTCGTTTTTTGACGGCCACAGCACTTCAAAAGACAAATCTGGCAGCGTTTTTAATGAAAAAACATCTCCTTTTGAAATCCACTTAACGGGAATCTGCTTCTTTTTTGCTGCTGTTAACAGCTGTTCAAACTGCTTTTTTGATGACTGGCTCTGCGGCAGCATAAGCGTTCCTATCCGATCTGCATCATTTTCAATCAATCCTATGATCCCATTAATATGATCACTGTCGGCATGCGATACAAAAACATAGTCAATCCGGCGAATGCCTTGTGAGTTTAAAAAAGGTTCTAATACATACGTATCAAGCATAGATTTGCTCGTGCTTCCGCCATCTGAAAGAATTGTCGTATGATCAGGAAGCATTAAAAAAATACCATCTCCCTGACCTACATCAAGCACAGTAATTTCCAATTTGTTTGTGTGATCTGCATGTAAAAAAACGCAGCCGAATATATAGCAACCTATGGCAAGAAAAACAGCAGCAATCTGACAGCGGCGTCTGTTTTTTTTCCTTTTTTCCTTATCATCATCTGTCTGTTTTCTTTTTTGCTTCTCATATATAAGCCTAGTTCCCATGCCTATTGTGAATAACAGTGTAACATATAATACAATTCGCCATAAAGCTGGTCTTCCAGTATACTGTGCTGATTCTGGAAGGCTTTTTGAAAGTTTGCAAAGCACAGTGTAAAAATAAATGACAAGATGGCCTGCCTTTAAGCATACAGCACCAAAAGCCGGTGCAAATAAAGAAAGTACAAGTGCCACGGCCGGTGATACAAGTAAAATACCAGCAAAAGGTATGACAAGCTGATTAAGTAAAATTGCATAAAGAGGATATTGGTAATAATGATATAACAGCACAGGAAGCATTGCAATAGAAAGTCCCATAACACTGCAGAAGCGGTTAATCCTTACAGTTGTTTTATCAGAAGAAGGCATTAAAATTTTTTTAAAAATATCTCCAACAAGGCTTATTCCAAGCACTGCGCCAAATGAAAGCTGCATAGAGGCCTGAAAAATGGCAAGAGGCTGAAAAATAAGAAGGCAAAGGGCTGCTGCTGCCGCTGCCGTCGGCATATCATAAATACGGCCTTTTTGTCGCCCGATCATTAAAATAAGATACATGACACAAGCACGAATCGTCGAGACTGCATTTCCAGTAAAGGCAGAATAAAAAAGGACAATAATGCTTCCAGCCATACCGGAAATGGCAAATGATCCTGTTAATTTCATAAGCAAACCGCATGCAGCTAGTCCAACTACTGATATATGAAGTCCTGATACCGAAAGGATATGAGCTATTCCCTGATCTTTAAAAAGTTCTTTCTGTTCTTTGTCTAATTCGCTTTTGTCGCCCAAAAGCACGGCACAGTAAATGCCATAATCAGCAATATTTCCTTCTAAAAGCCGTGAGAGTCTCATCTTTATGGCATCTTTTAGCTGCCACAGACACTCAGCAATGGGATCATATCGGCTACCTTTTTGTGTCCACGTCTTACCACTAAGGCAAAAATCATACCCTAAGTTATGATAATAACTTCTTGAATCAAATTCGCCTGGATTTGAAGCCTGTGAAAATAATGATAATTTCCCATAAACAGAAATTTTACTTCCGGCAAGAGGACGCTTTTGGTTGGAATGCGCCGAGACAGGAATCTGCACAATAACACCCTCCCCTGCTGCCTTTTTATTAATAGAGGCATTTTTTAAGTAAATCCAAAGCTTCGATTTTTCCTCTATCTTTGTTACGTTCCCTTCGACAAGCACGTCATCCAATGTATTTTCTTTTGAGTACTGCATTGATAAAAGTGTATCATAAATATGACTATGTGCATTTGCGCTAAAACAGCAGACTGCCCCTGTAAAAAAAGAAAAAGCGCAGATACACAAAAAGAAAGGCATTTTTTTGAAAAAGACATTTTTGCATACAATTTGTATCAGCATAAAAATAAGCGCCAGCATCAAAATGCCGGCGCTTAAAATAATTGATATTATAAGGCTCTTTATACAAAGAAGTTCTCCTGCAAGAAAAAAAACTACAAGAACAAGGAGTGGTCGTTTCAATAGTTTAAATTCCTTTCTAGTGGACTGCTCAGTGATATATCGCGAAATACGATATTGCTGTCGCCGTCCACCATGATCTGAACACGCTGGATATCTGGCAGCTCCGTCAACGAATTTACAATCGAATATACAATCAAATTGCCATCAATAGAAAGCGCATCAGTCAGAAATGACGAATCAAAATTGACATAACAAATTTTGTCTTTAACGCTTATACTGATCACCTGCAGATTAGCAGGCAGTGTTCGAAAATATTCATCTTCAAAAGGTCCCTGAATCAGGCGGTTGATTACATCTTTTTCAATGGAATAGGAACTCTCATATACAACATTTTGAATCTTTTTTACAAGAGCATCCCCTTTCTCATTTGCATAGTATAAAGTAAGTGTGGTCTTTTTTTGACTGCTAAGTCCGTTTTCTATAATATCCACATAATCAGAAGCTGTCTGAGCACCAAGAGGTGCAAAGGAACTATTTGTAAGTGGCTTTTCGTCTACAAAAAATGTTACCGACTCCACACCTTCAACCTGACAGAAGGTTCGTACTATACCTGCCCTAAATAAAAGCTCTGACACAGTGTCCATATTTTGATAGGAACTGTCAAAATAAAGCCCAAGGCTGCTGTTTTCCACTGAAAAACGCACAAGCTTTAAATCAGACGGAATAAGACTTATACGTGCTTTTTCAGTATCACTTTTAATCAGCTTTGCCCACAGTTCATTTATAACTGTTTCCTGATCGGTACCTGTCGGCTTATAATAATAGGAGCTAATGCCATTTTCTGACAGAGCCCTATAGTAAATACGGATTCCATCTGTTGATACAGTTTTTTTATCGCATCCAGCTGCCATACATAAAAGCAAAAGAAAAAGCACCAGATTTAATTTTTTCTTCATATTCTGTTTCCTTTCCATTTACTTAATTTACTCAATATATTTGAGCGGTATTCTAACAAGAAAGGTTGTTCCCTCTCCAGGTGTACTGTTTAGCTTAATACCACCATGGTGCAGCTTCACTACATTTTGTGTGATAGCAAGACCAAGACCTGTTCCGCCAGTCTCACGTGAACGAGCCTTGTCTACGCGATAAAAACGCTCATAAATTCTTGTTTGCGCATCCTTTGGAATACCCACACCTGAATCAGATACCTTAATATAAAAATATTTATGATCAGCATTCACAGATACTCGTACCCATCCGCCGTCATTGTTGTACTTTACACCATTTTCCACAAGATTTGTAACAGCAAGACTAAGCTTCGTCTCATCAACATCTGCCGTTACAGGACGAAAGCTTTCGAAAATGATTTCAATTAAACGCGTCTTTGCGATTGGACGCACGCGCTTTAAAATCTGTTCGACAAGATTATTAATATTAACTTGGCTGATATTAAGCTCAGTTGCATTTTTATCCATACGAACAAGTGTAAGCAAATCATTGATAATTTTTGTTTCTCTGTCAATTTCGTCTGAAATATCCTGCATAAACTCGCGATAAATATCAACAGGCACATTGTCACCTAAGATCAACGAATCAGCTAACACACGCATTGATGTGATAGGTGTTTTTAATTCATGAGAGACATTAGAAACAAATTCCTGTCGCGACTGGTCAATTGCACGCAGACGCTCCAATACCTGATTAAATGTATTAATGATCTCTTTTGTTTCATTATAGCCGCCTTCTGTCGAAAATGTAACATCGAGGTTTCCATCAAGCACCTGATTGAGTGTCGTTACAAGATTTTTCCACGGTGTTGAACTGGTCCAAGCAAAAATAAAGCTAAGTGCAAACAAAATCATAGAGCCTGTGATTTCAATCAAAAGGACCTGTCGATTCATGGAATTTATCATTTTGGCAATCCAAGCACCAGACGAGCTAAGAAGCAGCACTCCTGTAATACTATCATCACCATCTGTGAGCATCGTCCTTGTCCGAAGCGGCACAGCCAGCTCCAGATACTCTGTCTTTTGTGAATAATGTTCATACGGACGACTGCTGAACGTATCAATAATCTGCTCAGAAATGCAGTATTTATTTTGCGTTACACCGTATGTATCAAATAAAATACGGTAAGAGCTGTCTACAAGAAGAAGGCGTCCACCGCAGTATTCCGCAAGGAAATTTAATTCCCGTGTCATCTCATCATCTACTGCTTCCGCCAGAGAATTTCCGCTCATTTGTCCTGCTACAGTCTGACATGTATAACGCAGCTCCGAAAGCTTCTGATCAATAATGGAACTTCGATAGGAACGCTTAATCATCTCAGAGCCTGCAAGAAGCGGAAGCAATCCCATAATCATGAGAAGAAAAAATATACGAAAGCGAAAGCTTCCCCAGAAAAAATTATGATCCCGTTTTGCTATCATGCCTTATAGTAATATCCCACTCCCCATTTTGTAAATACATATTTCGGTTCACTTGGATTACGCTCAATCTTCTCACGCAGCCTTCTGATATGTACATCAACAGTACGCACATCACCAGGATATTCATACCCCCAAACAAGGTTTAACAGTTCTTCACGGCTGTAGACCTTATTTGGATTAAGCACTAGAATTTTAAGAAGATCAAATTCTCTTGAAGTTACATTGATCTCACTGCCTAAAATAAACAGGCGGCGGCCCTGAACATCAAGACGCAGATCACCAGTGACAATATCTGTACTGTTTTCCGGTGGCTGCGGCGGATGAATCATAGTATTGCTGCTTCTTCGCATAATGGCTTTGATGCGTGCTTTAACTTCAAGAATATTAAATGGCTTTGTAACATAATCATCTGCACCATATTCAAGACCAAGGATCTTATCCATATCGTCTCCCTTTGCTGTCAGCATAATAATAGGCATATTGGAAAACTCACGGATTGCCTGACACACCTGAAAACCATCAAGCTTTGGCAGCATTACGTCAAGAAGAACCACATCGTATTCTGTGTTTCTTGCCATCTCGACTGCCTGCTCTCCGTCATAGGCGCAGTCTACTTCCATTTGATCCTGAAGCAGACTGAACCGGATGCCCTTTACTATAATCTTTTCATCGTCTACCACTAATATCTTTGCCACCTTCGAGCCACTCCTGTTCTGTCTTACCTAAAAAACTGTAATCATGCCTTTGATTTTCTCAAAGGCTGCTTCTTTTATCCCCGGTACATTTTTAATTTTCTCGATAGAAGAAAACGGACCATTGCTGTTTCGATATGTCACAATTGCCGCGGCTTTAACCTGACCAATCCCAGGAAGCTGCATCAGCTCAGATTCAGATGCCTGATTTATATTAAGTAAGCCATCCGATGATGCAGAGGGAACTGCTGCTGCAGATGATATGACATTTTGTGTCTCGTTTTCAATCTGGTCGATTGATTCTGAAATATTTGGAATATAAATCTGTTCCGAATCTGCAAGAATCCGGGCGAGATTTACTGCCTCTGCCTGAGCATTTGCAGTAAGGCCACCTGCTTCTTCTACTGCCTGATAAAGACGTGATCCTGCCTGCAGTACATAGACACCAGGCTTACAAACTTCACCGCACAGATAAACAGCAATCGTCTCGACTGCTGCTTGTGTTGTTTCATGCAAACTGGATTCGGACACCTGACTTGTCTGTGCTTCTTCCTGAAAAAATTGCGTATCCTCTTTGGAATCGTCCATCTTTTGTATCTGTGTTGTCTGATAAAAGACAAGCTTTTCTTCTTTTTTTGTGCATGCCAAGATTTCAGACACAAAAAACAGAAAAAGAAAAAACAGCATCCACTGATGTGTCTTTTTCATCCTATCCCGCCTTTCGGCAGGCATACTGCTGCACCGATAATATCATTCTACAAAAATATGCGTCAGTATGCAAGGGGCTTTTGCAATTTTCTGAAAAACTTTCGTTTTCTTATTTTAAGCCTTCTCCCATCTAAACAACACGATCCCCGCAATGGCAATCAAAAGTCCAAGGATTTTCCTCCATGAAAATGATGCCTGACTGCTGCCAAACAAGCCAAACAGCTCTATCAGATATGCAACTGCTACCTGCGAAGTTACAATAATAATGACAGCCTGAGCGGGGCCTAGTGATCTCATACTCTGAACAACTGTTATCGTAATAAAGGCTCCCAAAATACCGCCAGTAAGAAGATACCATGGGCGAACTTCTGTAAGAAGTGCCACATTTTCACGTCCTGTACAAAGCCACGCAATAACGCACACGAAAAATGCTGTTAACTGGACAAAGCCTGTGGATACCCACAGGCTTGTTTGCTTTGTCACTTCTGTATTAAATACCCCCTGAATACTCATCAGTGCCCCTGAAATAAGAGCAAGAATGATACCCCACATAATACCTCACTTTCCATCGGATACACTTTCCAATTGATTTTGCTGCTTAATAAGAGTGTATCCGCGAAAGGAACAATCATGCATTTACTGGAGACATTTTTTTAATTTTGCAATCATCTCATCAACATGCTTTTTTTCAATGACAAGCGGCGGAACAAAACGAATTACGTTTCCTGATGCAGAAATAATAATTAAGCCCTCTTTTTGAGCCTTTTTGATCACATCACCTACAGGAATTGTAAGCTCAATTCCCTGCATAAGTCCAATGCCACGATGATCCTTAATACAGTCAAATTCAGTTGTTAACTGCTCTAATTGCTCATACAAATATGCACCCACTTCTTTTACATGCGCAGTCAGGTTCAATTCTTCAAACTGATCCATAACTGCATTAGCAGCAGCACACACAAGTGGATTTCCGCCATAAGTAGAACCGTGATCGCCAGGTACAAGTGCTGCACATTCTTCACGGCATAAAAATGCACCGATTGGAAGACCATTTCCAAGAGCCTTTGCTACACAGACAACATCTGGCAAGATATCATAGCTCTGATAACAGAACATATTTCCAGTACGTCCCATTCCACACTGGATTTCATCGCAGACAAGTAAAATATCATGTTCATCGCAGAGGGCACGAAGTCCCTGCATAAATTCCTTTGATGCCGGGTAAATTCCGCCTTCTCCCTGAAGTGCCTCTAAGATAATACCGCAGGTACGGTCTGTAATCAGTGATTTTACACTTTCAAGGTTATTATATTCAGCAAAACTAACACCACCAATAAGCGGCTTGAATGGTGCCTGATAAGCATCATTTCCTGTTACTGAAAGAGCTCCCATACTTCTTCCATGGAATGAATGCTTCATGGCAATAATTTCATGATCTGTGCGTCCATCTTTATTATAGGCATATTTACGAACAAGCTTGATAGCTCCTTCAATTGCCTCAGTTCCACTATTGGTAAAGAATACACGGTTCATTCCTGTCAGCTGTGTGATTTTTTTTGCTGCCTTGGCTGCTGGCTCATTGTAAAACAGATTAGAGGTATGTACAAGCTTATCAACCTGCTCTTTAACTGCCGTTTTGTATGCGTCATTGCTGTAGCCTAGTGCAAATACAGCAATTCCTGCTGCAAAGTCAAGATATTTTTTCTGATCAGTATCATACAGATAAACATCCTCGCCATGATCAAGAACGATCGGAAAGCGATTGTAGGTATGAAGCAGACTGCTTTCTGCTGTCTGAATAATTGTCTGTGTTTCCATAATTAAAGTGCCTTTCTGTGAAATAAATTACTTTTCGTCAGGTGTGTAAAAATGGTCATCGCCTGCCTTTAAAATAGCGGTACCAATGCCCTTATTTGTAAAGATCTCAAGAAGCAGGCAATGAGCAATTCGACCATCCATGATATGAACTCTTGATACACCATTTAATACAGCATCAAGACAATTTTGAAGTTTTGGCAGCATACCGCCTCCAATATTGCCGCTGTTTAACAACTCTTTCATATGATCAGTTGTCAGCTCAGAGATTAACGTATCTTTATCCTTTGGATCTGCATAAACACCTTCAACATCTGTTAAAAAAGCAAGCTTTTCAGCTTTAACGGCACGTGCAATTGCACAAGCTGCATCGTCCGCATTGATGTTATAGCTTTGACAGTTATCATCAAATCCGATTGGGCAAATGATCGGCAAAAAGTCTTTTTCAAGAAGATCAAATAAAATCTTTGGATTTACTTCTTTAATATCACCTACAAAACCGATATCCTGTCCATTAGACAGCTTCTTATCACAGCGAAGCAGCTGACCATCCTTGCCAGAGATACCGACAGCCTTTACTCCAAGCTCATTTACCATAGAGACAAGACTTTTATTAACCTTATTCAATACCATCTCTGCAATTTCCATCGTATCAGCATCGGTTACGCGAAGTCCATTTACAAAGCGCGGCTCCATGCCCACTTTAGATACCCAACGGCTGATTTCTTTGCCTCCTCCATGCACAATGATAGGTTTAAAACCAACCAGCTTTAACAAAACAACATCTTTAATGACGTTTCGCTTTAACTCCTCATCTGCCATTGCGCTTCCGCCATACTTTACGACAATAATCTTTCTGTTGAATCTCTGTATATAAGGCAGTGCCTCAATCAAGGTAGCGGCCTTTTCCATAATTTTGCTGTCTAATTCCATTTTGTGTTCTCCTCTTTTTTATGGGTAGTCGTTGTTACAAGCTTTTTATCAGCTGCGGTAATCGCCGTTGATCTTTACATATTCATAGGTTAGATCACAGCCAAATGCTGTTGCTGTCTCATTTCCCTCTTTAATATCCATTTTTGCAATTACTTCTTCCTCAGAAAGAATCTTTGTTGCAGTTTCCTCACTGTAATCTGTTGCAATTCCGTTTTCTACGATTTTAATAGTACCAGCCTTGCTCTCTAACCAGATATCAACCACTTCAGGATCAAACTGTGCACCTGAGTAGCCCATTGCGCAGAGGATACGTCCCCAGTTTGCATCATGACCAAATACAGCTGCTTTTGTCAGACTAGAACATACAACAGACTTTGCGATTGTTCGTGCCTGATTTTTGTCCTTTGCGCCAATTACAGTTGCCTCAAACAGACATGTACAGCCCTCTCCGTCTCCGGCAATTTTCTTTGACAGCTCAAGCATAATAAAATGAAGGGCCTCACAGAAAGTCTTGTAGTCTTCACCTTCCTTTGTGATTGGTGTATTTTCTGCCTGTCCATTTGCCATTACAAGTACAGTATCATTTGTAGAAGTATCACCGTCAACAGAAATCATATTGAAGGTATCAACTACATCTTCACTTAATGCTTTTTGAAGCAGCTCATGAGAAATTGCCACATCTGTTGTTACAAAACAAAGCATAGTACACATATTAGGATGAATCATGCCTGAGCCCTTGCACATACCTGCAACTGTAACCTGCTTACCGTCTAATTCCAATGTGCATGCAACCTCTTTGCTCTTAGTATCAGTTGTCATAATTGCCTCTGCTGCAAGCTTGGCATCTTCTCTGCTACTTCCAAGTACCTTAGAAAGAGCTGTTACACCAGACTTAATCTTATCAATAGGAAGCTGTTTGCCAATTACGCCTGTTGATGCGACAAGAACTGCAGTTTTAGGAATGTTTAAAGCTGCTGCCGCCTCTGCTGCTGTATCTGCACAATAGCCAAGTCCCTCTGCGCCTGTACATGCATTTGCAATACCACTGTTTACAACGACTGCCTGTACATAAGGAGATGTTGTTACAATTTCCTTATCCCATTTGACGGGTGCTGCTTTTACAAGATTTGTGGTAAATACACCAGCTGCTGCACATGGTGTGCTGCTGAAAACCATTGCCATATCTTTTTTTGTCTGATTCTTAATGCCGGCATTTAATCCGGATGCCAAAAAACCTTTTGGAGCTGTTACGCCTCCATTTATCTTTGTAATTGCCATTTTTGTATCCTTTCTTTGATTTTGTAATTTCTATGCCAAGTATAACACACTTTGAGGTCAAATCAAGTATAATCCACTATTTTACTTTACTATGATAAAATAGTCATGTGTTATAATTCTATACACAGTAATTGAATATATACACTGTATTATCGGCTAATATTCAGTATTATACGCATATATTTGCATTTATGCAAGTGCTTTTTTGATTTTTTTTGTTTTTCCTATTGCATTTCAAAAAGTAATGTTGTATAGTGGTGTACAGAAAACAAACAACGCATATCGTTTTGATATGGTTTTCAACAAAAAGTGAAAAAAACAGAGGAGATACTATTATGAAAGAAAAAGTTGTTTTAGCATATTCTGGCGGTCTTGATACTACTGCTGTTATTCCGTGGCTGAAGGAAAATTATGATTATGATGTTGTATGCTGCTGTGTTAATGTAGGACAGGGCAACGAGATTGATGGTCTGCAGGAACGTGCAAAGCTCTCTGGCGCTGAGAAGCTTTATATTTTAGATGTAGTAGATGAGTTTTGCGATGAGTATGTTGCTCCATGTGTTCAGGCAAACGCTACATATGAGAATGAATATCTGTTAGGTACTTCTATGGCACGTCCGCTTATTGCAAAGAAGCTTGTTGAGATTGCAAGAAAAGAAGGAGCTGTTGCTGTATGTCATGGTGCTACAGGAAAGGGAAATGATCAGGTTCGTTTTGAGCTGGCATTTAAGGCACTTGCTCCTGATTTAAAGATCATCGCTCCTTGGAGATGTAATGAAACCTGGAATATGAAATCACGTGAAGATGAGATTGAATACTGCAAGAAGCATGGCATTAATCTTCCATTCTCCTCTGTTGATAACAGCTATAGCCGTGACCGCAATCTGTGGCACATCAGCCATGAAGGTCTGGAGTTAGAGGATCCGTCTCAGGCACCAAATTATGATCATCTGCTTGTTCTTGGTGTATCTCCTGAGAAAGCACCAGATGTTGCTACTGAGATTTCTATTTCTTTTGAGAAGGGTATTCCGGTTGCATTAAACGGAAAAGAAATGAAGTATTCTGAAATCGTTACTGAATTAAATAAGATTGGTGGTGCAAACGGAATAGGAATCGTTGATATCGTTGAAAACCGTGTTGTTGGTATGAAATCTCGTGGTGTTTATGAAACACCTGGCGGAACTATCCTTATGGCAGCTCATAAGCAGCTTGAGGAGCTGATTCTTGACCGTGATTCCATGGCATTCAAGAAGACTGTTGACAACCGTTTTGCAGATATTGTTTACGAGGGCAAGTGGTTTACACCTTTATGTGATTCTCTTCGCGCTTACATAAAGGCGAGCCAGGAATATGTAACTGGTACTGCTAATCTTAAGCTGTATAAGGGCAATATCATCAAGCAGGGAACTACTTCTCCATACAGCCTGTACAATGAAAGCATTGCTTCCTTTGCTACTGGAGATATGTATGATCATCATGACGCAGAGGGCTTCATTAACCTGTTCGGTCTTTCCTTAAAGGTTCGCGCAATGAAGCTGGCAGAGGCTGAGAAGAAGAAATAATTATTATGTCACTGCTTCAATATGTAAAAAACATTATTTATAAAGCAAAGGGCTTTGATAACGTAAGGATTCCACAGGCATATGACAGCTTTGGAATCCTTATGCCGGAAGCTTCATCAAGTGTACAGGGCATTCGCCCATTTCCACTTCCAGAGGATGAGCATTTATTTGCTCTCCTCTGGAATATTCATGATGGTCATTTATTGTCAGCTACAATTCTTCCGACACCTTACCCATTTTGTTATGAAAGAAGTTTCCTGTCTGGAACACGCACACAGCTGCACTCTCACGAATATCTTGAATTTTTCTATGTTTTGGAAGGCGAATATCACCAGAAGATTCTGGAAACAGAATATATTTTTCATCCTGGTGAATTTTGTCTGATTGATAAAAATTGTCTGCATCAGGAAATTTTAGATGAAAATGAGTGCACGATTGTATTCTTTGGTATTACAAATGCAATGTTTACAAGTATCAGTGATAATCATACCGCACCAGAAGATATTGCATCATTTCTTCATATGGCACTATTGGAGCAAAAAGCATTACAGCAGTTTTTAACCTTCCGACCGCGTGAAACACATGTAATTCAAGATATGGAAGATACGCTGCGTTCTGTATTATATGAGCTGTCACGTCATGACATAGCAACACCGATTATTTGCAGCGGACTTATGACACGCGTTTTTCAGATGTTGGGTTCCCAATATGAATTTTCACTTTCTAAAAAGCAGCGCCAACGTATGAATGTCATTCTTTTTAATCAGCTTACTGATTTCATAAAGCTTCACTTAAATCATATCTCAATTCAGATGCTGACACAGGAATTTCATTTTTATGAAGATTATTTTAATCGTCTTTTGAAGGTTCAAACAGGAATGACATATATCGAGTATTTGCAGATGCTTCGTTTAGAACGTGCAGAGTTGCTGCTTACCGAGACAAATAATACTATTGAACAGATTGCTGAAGAGGTCGGATATCATAACAAGGGATATTTTTACCGTATATTCATAGAGCGAAACAATTGTACGCCGGCTCAATATAGAAAAAAGAGACAGGAAAGACTATAATACTTCCCTGTCTCTTTTTATTTGATTTATAATCGTAATATTCAGAGCCGCACCTCGATTCCACTACGCTTCATCTCGGTGCGGCTTCTCGCCATATGAAATTGCTAGAAAACGTACTCGCTCATGCAAGCATGACTCGTACTTTTCTGCAATTTCGCATGGCTCTGAATAATTACAAGTTCCACTTCCAGTCGCGAATCTCTGGCATATCAATACCATACTCATGGATATACTGCTTATGCTCTACTAATTTATCATTCATCTTCTGAATCAGATAAGCACCACGATTTCCTAACTGTGGCAGATTCTGGATTGCATTCTTTACCAGATGGAAGCGGTCGATCTCATTCTGAACACGCATATCAAATGGTGTTGTTATGGTACCCTCTTCTTTGTAGCCGTAAACATGGATGTTGCGGTTTGTTCTGGTATAGGTTAACTCATGAATCAGTGTATGATAACCATGGAATGCGAAGATAATCGGCTTGTCCTTTGTGAACAAAGCATCATAATCAGCATCAGTAAGACCATGTGGATGCTCAGTTGCCGGCTCTAACTTCATAAGATCGACAACATTGATAACACGAATTTTGATCTCTGGAATTGCCTCTCTTAAGATAGTAACAGCTGCTAATGTCTCGAGTGTTGGTGTATCACCGCAGCAAGCCATAACGATATCCGGCTCAGAGCCCTGATCATTGCTTGCCCACTCCCAGATGCCGATACCCTGTGTGCAGTGCTTTACAGCCTGCTCCATGGTCAGCCACTGCTGTCTTGGATGCTTGGATGTTACAAGTACGTTTACGTAATCACGGCTTCTGATGCAGTGATCGAAGCATGATAACAGACAGTTTGTATCTGGCGGCAGATAAAGACGAACAACATCTGCTTTCTTATTTGCGATATGATCTAAGAAGCCTGGATCCTGATGAGTAAATCCATTGTGATCCTGCTGCCATACGTTTGAGGAAAGGATCAGGTTCAAAGATGCAATAGACTGTCTCCATGGCAGCTGATTGCAAACCTTTAACCACTTTGCATGCTGAGCACACATGGAATCTACAACACGAATAAATGCTTCATAGCTTGCAAAGAATCCATGACGTCCTGTTAACAGATAACCCTCAAGCCATCCCTCGCACATATGCTCACTTAACATAGAGTCCATAACACGGCCATCAGCAGCTAAGAACTCATCTGTATCATACTTTTCATCGTTCCAGTCACGATTTGTAACTTCAAATACCTTGCCAAGACGGTTTGACATAGTCTCATCTGGTCCAAAGATACGGAAGTTTTTAGAATCATCATTCATCTTGAAGATATCTCTTACAAATCCTCCAAGCTCGATCATATCCTGTGCCTCAACAGCACCTGGCTTTGGCACATCAATGCCATACTTACGGAAATCTGGAAGACGAAGATCTCTAAGAAGCTTTCCGCCATTTGCATGTGGGTTAGAACCGATTCTTCTGTCACCCTTTGGTGCCAATTCTCTTAATTCTGGAATCAGTCTGCCGTTTTCATCAAACAGTTCTTCTGGATGATAGCTCTTTAACCAGTCATTTAACATCTGAAGATGCTCAGGCTGATCCATCATAATCGGAACCTGATGAGCACGGAAGGAACCTTCAATCTGCTTTCCATCAACTACCTTTGGTCCTGTCCATCCCTTTGGTGTACGAAGAACGATCATTGGCCATTTATGTCTTGTTGTATCATTATTTTCACGGGCATTCTTCTGGATTGCCTTGATCTCGTCCATTGCCTGATCAAGAGCATCTGCCATCTTTCTGTGCATTTCCATCGGATCACTGCCTTCTACGAAATATGGCTTCCAACCACATCCATCAAAGAAGTGCTCTACTTCCTCATGAGTGTTACGTGCGAAGATGGTAGGATTGCTGATCTTATATCCATTCAGATGAAGAATTGGAAGAACGGCACCATCATTAATTGGGTTTAAGAATTTGTTGCACTGCCATGATGTTGCAAGAGGACCTGTCTCAGCCTCTCCATCACCAACTATACATGCAGCAATAAGATCTGGGTTATCAAATACAGCACCAAATGCATGTGCCATGGAATAACCAAGTTCACCACCTTCATTGATGGATCCTGGTGTTTCAGGAGCGACATGACTGGAGATACCACCTGGAAATGAGAACTGCTTGCACAGCTTCTTTAATCCATCCATATCCTCACCGATATTCGGATAAACTTCGCTGTAAGTACCCTCCAGATATGTATTTGCTACAAAGAAATTTCCACCATGTCCAGGACCTGAAATTAAAATCATATCCTGATCATATTTCTTGATTACACGATTTAAATGAACATACACGAAGTTCTGTCCCGGAACTGTTCCCCAATGACCTACGATCTTCTTCTTTACATGCTCCATTGTCAGCGGCTCACGTAACAGTGGGTTATCAAGCAGATACAGCTGAGCAGCACCCAGATAGTTGGCAGCACGCCAATATGCATTCATTTTTTCCAGGTACTCATCGCTTACTGGCTGACTATTTGCAATATTTGTCTCTACCATGTGGTATATCCTCCTATTATAAAAATTCAAAGTCTTTAGTTGTTTGACACACTAAGCTTATCAATCAGTATATTACACAACAAAACAAATCAAAACAAGTTCCAATTCCTGCTAATTTCACATAAAGTTACCTATTCCGACAATTATTTATATTCTTTTTCCTGAGTAAATCCGCGGCCGCGCACTTCTGTTACACGGCTGATGATTAAAAATGCACTGCTGTCAATGCTGTGGACAAGTTTTCTGACACGTCCCACCTCACGGCTGGACACTACACTTAAGACAAGCTCTGTGTTTTCTCTCATATAGCCAGTCTGTCCATTTAAAATGGTGACGCCTCTGTCGATTTCCTGTAAAATTTCCTGACGGATCCTCTCATGCTCATGACTGATTACCTTAATCTCAACCTTTTCTGTTCCTATCATTAGACATTTATCCAGAACAATCGTATAAATCAAAATTAGTAAAATTCCGTATAGTACTTCTTCTCCTGTACATGAAAATGCCTGTAAAATTAAAATCACGAAATCAAACAAGTACATCGTTACGGATACTGGCAAACGAAACAGCTTGTTCAATACAAGAGGAGGAATGTCCATACCACCTGTTGAAGCGCCTGTACGAATAACAATTCCAATCGCAGTTCCTATACATAATCCACCAAATACAGTACAAAGAACGGGATCAGTTGTTATAACAAATCCGTTTGATAAGCGCTGTATCATCTCAAGTGCAATCGGATATACAAATGTAGATAAAATGGTTGTCGCGGCAAATTTGCGGCCAAGTACTAATAGTCCCATAAAAAACATCACCGCATTAAAGCAGAGTACGAAGGTGGAAATGGGAACACCAAACAAATGTTGAATAAACAGGGCAATTCCTGTTGTTCCTCCTGTGATTAATCCGCCTGGAAGAATAAAAAAGGCGACACCGCATGCATAAATGATGTTTCCGCCGATCACGATTGCAATATCGCGAAGCAGAGGGAAAATTTTTTTGAACATATGCTGCTCCTTTCTGAATTTTAATCAAAAAAAACGGCTGCCAGAGAGATTTTCCCTGACAGCCGTGGATCGAGGCTACGCGCCTAATACTTAAAAAGTATAACAAAAATTGCATTAAATATCAAGCTCTTTCTAAAATTCTTCAAGTGTTTTAAAGGAATATCCCATTTCTTCCCATTTTGTTAAAAGCTCATCTAGAATTTCACCGTTTGTCTTTGAGGTATTATGCAGAAGTACAATCGCACCAGGATGGATTCTTGGAATTAGTTTGGAGAATGCTTCATCATGTGTTGGCTGATTGTCAGCATTCCAATCCACATAGGCAAGACTCCAGAAAAATGTTTTATAACCTAATTCTTGCGCCATTTTTAAATTCTGTGTACTGTATTTTCCCTGCGGTGGACGATAATACCATGCCATTTCCAACCCTGTTATCTTTTTATACAGACTGCGTACATCATCAAGTTCTTTTTTAAAGCTTTCTATTGTTGATATAGAGGACATATCAGGATGGTGATATGTATGATTTCCTACTGTATGGCCTTCTTGCACCATACGATTCACCAGATCAGATGCAGACTCTAAAAAATGGCCAACTACAAAGAAGGTTGCCTTTGCATTATGTTTTTTTAACGCATCTAGTATGGCACCAGTATTTCCATTTTCATAACCACAGTCAAATGTTAAATAAATTGTTTTTTCATCTGCATTTCCAATATAAAAAGCATCGTATTCTGCGAGCTCCTTAGCAGAGGCATTTCCTGTTGGCTGTGTACCTGATGCACCAAAGCCAAGTCCCCAGTTTTCTGAATATGACACGGCAGCAGCTGTTTCCTGCAAATAGCCTGCCCCACGACCCATTAAAAAAACAGTACAAAAAAGGGCAATGATTGTAAATCCATGTTTGATTTTTTTGCTCAAGCCTTACTTCCTTATTATATACATCTGATTGCTACCACTCTATTCTGTAAGATTATTTTTTATGTGCAGCACTTTTTGTCAATGCTTGACTTTATATTTTTCAGCTCTTATAATGGACTTTGTGGCAATACAAAAAACAAGCATACGCGTAAATTATTAAAAAAAAGAAGGCGTTGCAGAAAAGAGGGAAAAAATGGCCTTGTTTACAGAAAATTATCAGGAAGAAATGATGCATATCCTTAAGGATATGGCGCATGTACGTATCAGTGGCACAAAAGAGGAAGCAGATTGTGCAATTTATCTTCAGGAATGCTGTAAAAAAATGGGATTTGAAACTCGTCTGGAGGCATTTCAGGTTGAAATGTGTGATATCCATGAAGCAGTACTGACTGTTGATGGCAAAGAAATTCCTTGCAAGGGATATCGCTGTGCTGGAAGTGGTACTGTTGAAGCACCATTTTATTATATGCCAAATACTGATGCCTGCTCACTTGCTCAGTGTAAGGGAAAGATTGTTATGCTCGACGGCGGTGTTGGCTACTGGGGCTATCGCGATTTAATTGAAAATGGCGCTGTTGGCATTATTACATATGATGGAAATGCAAACTATGCAGATGAAGATATTGATCTTCGTGAGCTCAGAAGCTTTGTGCGTGAAGGAAGTGACAACAAAAAAATTCCTTGTGTCAATATCAATGCAAAATCTGCAATCAAGCTAGTAAAACAGAATGCAGCTAATGCAAAAATTGTTTTAAATCAGGATGAATGGATTGGTGATTCTCATAATGTAATTTTAGATCTTCCTGGTGAAACTGATGAGATGATCGTTTTGAGTGCACATTATGATTCTACCCCTCTGTCACAGGGTGTATACGACAATATGTCCGGAAGTGTTGGTCTTCTTGGTATTGCAGATTATTTTAGACAACATCCGCATCACTATAGCCTTCGTTTCTTATGGTGCGGCAGTGAGGAAAGAGGTCTTCTTGGCTCTAAGGCATATGTTGCAGCTCATGAAGAGGACTTAAAGAAGACTGTTTTAAATATCAATCTGGATATGATCGGCTGTATCATGGGTAAGTTTATTGCCTGCTGTACTTCTGAAGAAAAGCTTGTTCACTATATTGAATACCTTGCTTCTGAGACAGGTTTTGGAATGGCTGCAAGACAGGGCGTTTACTCTAGTGACTCTACTCCATTCGCTGATAAGGGTATTCCTGCTGTTTCTTTTGCACGTATTGCATCTGGAAATACAGCTACCATCCACAATCAATATGACACAATGGATGTCATGAAGGCGGAGCATATGGCAAAGGATGTTGCTTTTATCACAGCATTTACTGAGCATATGGCATGTGCAAAGCATTGTCCTGTTTCCAAGGAAATTCCGGAAAATATGAAGGAAAAGCTGGATATTTACCTGAACAGAAAGCGCGACAATACATCTCACTAAATAAAATCCTATATTAAAACAATAATGCAGAGGGCTGTTTTGGTGTTTACATGTATGAGCATCAAAACAGCCTTTTAATTTTTATAAAAGCTCAATATGGCCTGCCAGTGCATCCTCTAATTCCTTACTTGAAATACCGATATAGCGCTGCGTAATAGCCGCAGAGCTGTGCTGTAAAAGCTGCTGTACAAGAATGATATTATAATTGTTGTTTACATAAATTTCCGTTGCAAAAAACTTACGAAAGCTGTGAGTGCCAATATTAGGATATCCGAGTTCAGATGTCACTTTTGCAAGATATTTTTGTATAGTACGCTCAGTAATCGGGAAAATAGTCTGATCTGTTTTTATGTCGTGATCAATACAATATACTCTCAGATACTGGTAAATCGGCTGTGGGACTGTAAATATACGCTTTTTCTGTGTTTTTTCCTCTGTAATATCAAGGCGATACCGTCCTCCATCCAACACAATATCCTGCAGTCTAAGCTTTAAAATATCTCCTATTCTAAGTCCAAGGTTTGCTTCTAGGACAAGTGCTGTCGCAATCCTATCATTTGCCCTAAAAGTATTACCTCCTTTTCTCATTGATCCAATCAAATTTTCATATTGCTCCTTGGTTAGAGCAAGTGATTTCTTATTTGCCATTCTGTAATACATCTCCTATTTTTCTAATAAAATTCTTATTCTGTTTAAAGTACTTTTTGATATAAAAGTTCGTATAATAGTAAAATATAGTTCGTTTATTTACTGACATGGCTATTATATCCTATTTTTCACCTAAAATCAAGCCAATTTCACACAAAAAGTACGTATAATATTCATTATACGTACTTTATTTTAATATAAATGTAAACGTGTACTTTACAAAGTAAACATTATGTATTACAATAGAAATATAGATTAAAAACAGGAGGCTTATCATGACTGGAATCAAATCATTTCGTATCTCAGATGAGACAAAGGAACGCTTGGAATTACTATCAGCTTCAATCGGAGGCAATAAGGATCGTGTATTTAATACACTGATGGATACCTATTCGCTTGAACAAGAAAAGGCGACAGTGGCTGCATCTGATCAAGAAAAAAATGTAGAAACATTCGAGCAGTATGCAAATACACTTGTTCGTCTTTATTTAGAGGCCTTACGTGCCGTATCATCATCTGATGATCGAATCCGCGGTGAATTTCATAATCAGCTTGAAGAAAATGCCAAGACAATAAAAGAGCTTAGAAACCAACGTGATCGCATGGTAAATGAACTTACACTTGAAAAGACAAATGCACAAAAAGAAGCTGTCGAATTTCAGGCTAAAAATAAAGAATTGACAGCTGTAATAGAACGGTTGGAAAAGTCACTGGCTGCTGCTAACGAACAAATTGATGCAAAGCAGGCAATGAATGAGGTACTTCTTTCCCAGATAAAGCAGACTGAAAAAGAGAAAGAAGAATATAACCAGATGGCAGCACGCTTCCATGAGTTAGAAAAGCAATTGGAAGATGAAAAGACTTCTTCCAGAAAAGAAAAACAAGCATTTGAAGAAGAATTACGCAAAACTATTTCCGAAAAAGAGAAAGCTGCTTATGAAGCTGAGTTATTAAAAAAAGAAGAAATACATAAAACAGAAGAAACAATCCGAAAGGAAAAAGATGAAGAAATTGCTGCTCTGCAAAAACAACTCTTTGATATGCAGACCAGACAGCTTTCTGATCAGGCTGCCCTTCAGGAAGCAAAAACCGCACTGCTGTCCCTTCGTTTAGAATTATCACAAGCACATCAAAAAGAACTTAATGAAGTGCGTATAGAAAAAGATAAGAAAATTGAAGCACTGCAAAATGAATTGTTAAAGGCTTTTGATAAAAAATAAAGAACACAATATTTGTAATTGACATTAGAATATAGTTGTCTATAATAAAGATGCATAAAAATAATTTTATGCTTATCTGGATAATTACAAGTTGGAGGCTTATTATGAGTACACATGAAGATTTTGAAGATTGCCCACTGCAGAATATAATTCGAGATGGAGGCATGATGAACATCTTTCGCACGATTGGATGCATTGGAGACAGTCTTGCGAGTGGTGAATTTGAATATTGGGATAATGGTCAAAAAGGCTACTGGGACTTTTATGAATACTCCTGGGGTAAGCAAATTGAGCGCATCACTGGTATTTCAGTAACGAACTTTTCGCGCGGTGGTATGACTGCTTTTCATATGTATCAGGAAGCAGACAAGCAGGACGGACCAAATGCAGATATTGCACACTTATTTGACCCATTTAATTTAAAGCAGGGTTATATCATTGCACTCGGTGTAAATGATTTAAAGGGTAAAAATAACTTAAATGATCTGTACGAAGGAAATGTCGGTTCAGCAAAAACAGACATTTGTCTTGAAGATTATAATAAGAATGCAAATACGTTTGTTGGCTGGTACGCAAAGATTATCCAGCGTATTCAGAAGATGCAGCCTCACACCAAATTTTTTCTGGTAACAATGCCAGATGAAGGTACTGGAAACTGGAAAGAGGAATCACACGCAAAGGCACTTCATGAAATCGCTGATTATTTGAAAAACTGTTACGTAATTGACTTGTATCATGAGGCTCCGAAATATGATGATGAGTTTCGTAGTAAGTATTTCTGCGGTCATATGAATGCAATGGGCTATTTATTAACTGCTCATTATTTCATGACATATATTGACTGGATCATCCGCCACAATGTACATGATTTTCGTTTTGTCCAATTTATCGGAAGCGATAAAATTCCGTTTGCTCTTGGTAAAGAAGCTGCTGAAAAACAACAGCAGGAAAATGACAAAAAGAATGCCGCAAAAGAAAAAGTTCTTGTGAGTGGTATGTCTAACGACTAATTTTGTATAAACGAAAAAGAGGAGAAATACGAATTGTTTCTCCTCTTCTATTTTTTGCTTTTTTGTGTGTTAGAAATGTTGTTTTGAAGGGAAAGTTCTGGGTGGAAAATTTTATGCTATTTAAGTTATGCTACTTTTATGTTATTATATATCCAATAGCATTTTTTTACTTATCCATTTTTCGCAGAAAACCTCGTCCGATAAGAGAAAACTATCAATACCTTTAAAAAAAAAATAAGCTGTGACATCTTATAATAATTCGATGTCACAGCTTATTATCACAAAAATTAGATTCGATAAAGCCCCTCTCCCACCCTCACTGTGTGTTAATATCTGGTAGTAACGATAAAGAATTTCTATGCGCATGTAACGATGCTGGAGATTACAATGATTTTATACTGCTCTCCCTCACATGTTTTTCCTCTCTATTTTCTGTATGTTTTGCTGCTTTGTACTCTGCAGCTGAGCTGATATTCACTCACACAGCTACCGCTATCTTATCTTATTTTTTGCTGTTTCTAATTACCTTACAATCTTTTCATTCTTCTATCAGATCTGCTGTCCAGTTTGCTGCCTGAATTCGATTATCCAATATTCGATAGTCGCGACTCAAGGCATCTACCTTTTTTTGCAGTGCCTTCACATCAACTGCTGATAATTGGCGAATTTCATCGCCGCGTGATCTAAAGCACAGATTACTTGCAATTGAAATTGTATTTTGAAAACTTGCAATACGCAATTTCAAAACATCACGCTTTGCAAGCAGATCTGACAGCAATTCACCGTCTGATACAACTGCCATATTTGTTTTATTAATTACAATGATCAACTTTTCCAGCTGATTCAGGCATTCATCAAGTTCCTTTAAAAGCTGTTCCGGATCTTCTACTGGCAAAACTCCTTCCTGCATCAATGCATTGCTCGTAATACGAGAACGGAGCTGCTCAATTTTCTTATTCAAATCTGCTCTTTCCTGTAATGCTTCTGCAATCATGTCTTTCTCCTCTCTTATACGCTATCCTATTATGGTAGTATTTTTTTGTTTTATAAGTTATGCTACTTTTGTGTTATATTGTTTGTTATGATATCTTTTTGGAGCCAATTTTATTAGCGCTGCAAGTTTATATCATTTGATTTCATAACACGAATAATATCTTCTTCTGTTACAATATTAAAATCATGTTGAATCATCAGCTTCAATACACTGGCTGCAATTGAAAAATCAATCGTATACTGTGGATTTTCTTTCTTTTTCAGCATATGAATCAGTGCTGCAGCAAATGCATCTCCTGCTCCTACCGCTTCTAAACTATGTACATGATGTACTGGCGTCTCATAAAACTGATCACCGATCAGATAAATGGCCATCCAATCTCCATCTTCAACTGTATGCATACTACGAAGCACACTTGCTACTGCTTTGCAATTTGGAAACTGTCTTGTAATTTCCTGCATTCCCTCTCGATATGTATCAATTTGTTCAATTCCTCTTGACATTTCTCCATCAAATGCATGAATTCCAAGAGAAGCTTCAAAATCTTCATCATTTGCAATGCAAAGTGTTACATATGGCATAAGCTCTCGCATAACGCACTGGGCTGTATTTTTATCCCACATCTTAGCGCGATAATTTAAATCACAGACTACCTCGATTCCCTTTCTTTTACAGCATCTAAGTGCATCCAAAACTGTTTCCTTGACGCTCTCACTGACTGCCGGCGTTACTCCAGAGAAAAAGAAAATATCAGTATCTTCCAGAATTTGATCCCAGTCATATTCGTCTGGCTTTGAACAGGCAAATGCACTGTCAGCGCGGTCATACACCACATTTGTAGGACGAATATTATTTCCCTTTTCAAAATAGTAAATACCGAGACGTTTTCCGCCACTTAAAATATGAGTGGTATCCGTTCCGTAACGGCGAAGCTCATTTAATGCTGCCTGACCAACTGGATTATCGGGAAGCTTCGTAACCAATGCTGCTTCTTCTTTTAACATGGCAAGTCCCGCTGCCACATTTGCCTCCGCCCCGCCATAACTTGCTTCAAAATTCTGTGCCTGCACAATACGAAGATATTCAGGTGTCTTAAGGCGCAGCATAATTTCTCCAAACGTTACCGCTTTCATTATAAAATTTACTCCTTCCCATCTTCATTTTATACAAGTATACCACTTATCTGACTGTTTTTCAACACAAGAAAAATTGCTTTACCACTTTCTTCTCATGCGTATTTGCATTCTTATATCGCAGCTTTACAAATTTTATTATCATTTCTGATGCATCTGCAAAATATTTTCGCACTTCTAACTCATGCAAAACCAAAACAATTGGATTACTTGCCAGATTTATCAGATCCATATAGGTGCTGGGACTTTTTTCTTTTCTCAAAATTTCGTAGTTCAAAAATCTCTCTGCTTCCGAATCTGAGATTGCTATGCCATCACGCATGTTCTTGCGCACTTCTTCTTGCTTTGTCTCTGTCCAACTACTCTGCTCATCCCCCATCAAGGTATTCAGTTCTTCCAACTCCTGCCGTGTCTTTTGAGGTATCTTCAAAATGTAGAAATAGCCGTATGTGCCTTTGATCTCTTTTGACATCAGTATTTCTGAATCAAGCATCTCTGTTACCATGTCTGAAACCTCATCTGCACTGTATAAGCTGTAGAATCCATGCCCACGTGATTCAAGAACGTTGGCATTCAATGTCACTTTGGTACCGCGCATTAACTGCACCACTGCATTTTGTGTAATATAAGTTTCATTTTTGGAAACACACTCAAAAATATCGCGTGCAAGATAAGAATCCAGATACAGATGATATTGCTTTTTAAGCTCATTTTTCCGTTCTTCTTTGGTGGCTGCTGCCAACATCTTAATCTGTTTCACATTCCTTTGCAGTGTCTTTTTCCATTCGGGAACAGATTGCTGATAAGGGGCAGTCTTATACAAATAGGAAAATGCCGGAATACCATCCATATGGAAGGTAAGCTTTGTGTCCCCGTTTAAGATTCCCGCATTCTTTGATTTGCATTTAATGCGTCCAAATCCTGAAAAAGCTTCAATGGCATGTTGTCTGCAGCGTTCACGGAGCTTGGTATTCTTTAATAGCTGGTACTTTTTAAATTGTTCCGATGCCGTATACTTCGAACCATTTCCGTTAACCGTAATGCTGCCGGCTTCATTTGTAAAAATTACTTTCTGCTGCTCAATATACAGTTTTCCATCAACAGCCTTCTCCATTCCTGTACTAAAGCCATCCAGCCATGAAATCGCCCAACTGTTATATTCCTTTACCTTGTCATCCAACTCACGCTTGTATGATACTGGACTTGTGGATGGAGCTAATGGAATGCCTTCTTTTACCTCCTGTTCCAGTTTTTTTACAAACTTTTTTAGTTTTGCTTCAGTCGCAGCATCCCAATCTACACAAATTAAATCCCATAATCTGTCGTTCTGCTCTGTAATCGTTAGATATGATTTTATCCATGTCGGCTCCTGAAAAAAAGATGCAATGGATTTGCCAGAAAAAGTATCGCAAATGAACTTCATTCCTAGGTGCGAGACTGTGATATCTACTCTTTTGTCTTCATATTTGTTGCAATGCAAGGTTCCCTCAAATTTGGCATTGTTCCTGCACAGCTGGCCCAAATACGCATTCACACATTCCTGCCCCTTTCTTTCAATCTCTTCCCAGTAATCTCGAATCAAGTCTTTCATTTGTTGGCGCTGCCTGGCTGCTTGCTCTTTGCGGACATCTTCAATTATTTCATCAGTCAGCTCTAAAAGATAAGACTGTACTTCATCTATGTCCGTACACAATCCCAATCGTGTACAATCTATCTTCCTTTCTAACACAACCAGTAGTTCATCTGCATTCAACCATATATTATAAATTTCTTTTTTCTTTCCAATATTTTCAACATCCAATTGGAATTTCCAATCTGGTTTACCTAATTTTTGGCGAATATGCTCCCGAAGCTGCGGCAATATCTGCGTTTCTACCTCTGAGGTCGAAAGCCATCGTCCCCATTTATTTCTCTGTACTTCATTTATTGGAACTGTTTTTCCAAAGTCTGACGCATACTGTACGTAGTCCTTCTGCAACGATACCGATTTCAGGAGATCTTGTTTTGTCAAGATCGTCTGCACCTGCAAAGCCCACAAAAGCTTTACATTTCCAGCTTTTGAGATGCCGGCCTCTGCTTTTTTGTTGTGCTCAATAAATTCTGGCATCTGTGTGATTGTCTGGTACAGTGACGGATATTTTTTTGCAAATGATTCGTCTACATTGATCCATTTTTCTGGCGTTCTCATATTGCTTTTCTGGCGATCTGCCATCCTGCAGACAGCCATCCTCCTTTCTTCTCTTATTGACCAGGCAATTACTTCATTTCAGAAAGAAATCCCAGTAATTGTCGGATATTCCTTATCTCATACATCGCTGCATAGTGTCCATATACAGAGGCAATGGAATCGCCCTGATCCCACTTTTTACGATCATCCGTATTTAACCAATACGCACATTTCGCCTTTCGGCAGATGTTTTTTATATAATTCTCCCCGGCATCGTTTTTGTTGTTTCTTGCATCGCCAATAAAGATGATCATGCTATCCTTGCTGATGCGATTGCGGTACTCTTTCCACATACTCCGCAATGGTCGCTCATAGTTTGAGTACTGCCCGCTGCGCGGAATCATCGTAAGAATCTGTTTTGCAGCATTATCAACATCTTCCGTATCGTAAACCCTTGAAATATCATAAAGAGAATTGACAAAAGCAAATGCACTGCATCCTCGTGGAAAGACCTCTTTCAAAAGCCCTATGAAGGTGAGCATCATCTCCGAGGCATCCTTGCAGGAACCGGACACATCCAAAATGAGAACCAGATCGGCCTTGCTGCGCCGTGGCTGCTTATATATAAGGTTGATGGGCTGTCCGCAGGTGCGAATAGACTCTCGCATTGTCTCCTCCAGATTCAGAGACAATCGCCTTTTGCTGTTAATATTTCTGGTCATACGCGTCTTAAATGCCAGAAGATTCTGGCGCAGGTATTCGCGCATTTGATTTTTTTCTGCTTCTGTCAGCTTTTTAAACGGCTTCTCGCTAAGTCTCACAAACTCTGCATTCATCGTTTGTATGCTTCCGCCGTCGATGAAATCTGCACGATGGATCACGGAAGACGGCTTAATTGTTAGCGAATCATTGGAACTATCCATGCCTCTTTTCATTTGTTCAAAGGCACGATCCAGTTCTCTGCACGTGTCCTCATAGCGTCGCTGTTCATCCTTCATCTGACGCTGCAGCTTTTTGATTTGCTGGTCCGTTTCTTCTTGTGCCTGACTGATTGCAGACTCCAACTCAGCCGTATTCTTTTGCCTTTTTGTGATAGCAGAACTTAGTTCCTTACTGATATCCATCATTGCGTCTGCCTGTTCCAAATCTCCATCGTACAGACTTTTCTCTGCCTGCTTTATCAATGTCTGATATAAGCAACCTGCCTGTTTCTCATCCCATGGTGCATCACCTAAAAGCATTTTTTTAGCTTGTTCTATCTGCTTTTGAGACTTTGTTTTTGTTTCCGACAATTTCTTTAACTGTGTCTGTGTTTTTCTGCTTACCTTTGGTTTCGGCTCATTCTCATATGCCTTTTGAATTATATTCTTTCGAATCTGTTCTTTTTGTTTTTTCAAATTCTCCAGCTGTTTTTGAGCGTCAGACACAAATAAGTCCAGTTCTTTTCGTTTCTCCTGCTTCTCTTTTTCCTTTTGTTTCTCTCTTTGCGGGATTGTTTTTTTGCTCAGAAACTCTCGAAACAACGCTTTCATCTTTGCTACCTGCTCGCCTGTCTTTGCCAGGCAGACAGAAAGTGCGGCCAACATTTCATCTTCCTCTGTGATATCCACTCTGGCTGCTTCCACTGATCTTAGCAGATGTGCAAGTGCACTCTCAGAAACTGCAAATTTATGGTCTTGGAGAAAAACAGCAAATTCCGAAAGAAAATCAAGAATATCTTTTTGCATTGCATTCCTCCATTAGAACAGTTTTGCATTTTCCATAGTCTGACGGTCTTCCTTGTTTTTCGCAATCATACAGAGAGACGCTTTAAGCGTTTCTTCCTCAAGTTCATCACTATTCAACATAGACAAATACTTTGCCCACTCACTCAGTTCTGAAATGGAAGGCTGCTGTTTTAACGGCAAAGAGCGAATCTGTTTTGCACAATTTGCTACCGATTCTGCAACTTTCGGGTCAATGCTGCTCTGCATTTGAAGGATTTCTTTCAACTCTTCGGCTGTTTTTTGTTTAATGTAAAGATAGTTGCAGCGACGTTTCAATGCCTGCGACAGATCTCTGTAGCGGTTAGATGTGAGAAATACGATTGGACGCATCTCTTCTGGACAGGTCACGGTACCATACTGCGGAATTGAAATGCTGAAATTCTCCAGCACTTCAAGCAGCGTGTATTCTATCTCCTCTGATGCTTTTTCCGCTTCGTCTAACAAGAGGACATAGCGTTTCTTTCCGCTAATTGCCTTTAAGATTGGGCGTTCAATTAAAAAATCACGTCCATAAAAATTGATTTTACCTGCTGCGTCCAGCGATTCCTGCAAGTCTTTTCCTGCAAGTGATTCCTTAATCGTTCCCTGGATCGCCTGAATCGTCAGTAGCTGTTTCTGGTAGTCATAGTCGTACAGAATCTTATCATAAGACAGACCATCGTAGAACTGAACACGCAGAAGCTCCAAATCAAGCATCTTCGCCGTAGCATAGGCAAGTGACGTTTTTCCAACGCCTGGATCACCTTCTACTAGAAGCGGAACCCCGTTTATCGCGCTCATTACAGCAAAATTAATGTACAAATTTGAGAGATACCCATTTTCTCTGAGTTTGTTTCCAATTTCTAACATTGCATTTTCCTCCACTTCATGTAATATTATATATTTATGTATATTATAGTATACATATAAATATAATTCAAGCCCTAAAATAAGATTTTGAGGAAATTTAAAATTTTCTGCATTATAATGCCGCTAATCCAAAGCTTCTTCAGCTTAGATTAACGGCACTTTTTGTTTTACTTATTGTCATTATGATTTTATATATTTTTTTCTTCTCGATACTTCATTACCGCATGCCAGTCATCACGTCCCAGATAATGTGTACCTGCGCGAAGGAAAAATGAAATATTTCCTTCATCATATAAGGTATCTGGCAATATTTCATCTGGGCAAATCAGTCCTTTCTGTCCTAATATTTCAAAAGCTGGACTGGCAGCAAGTCCGCTTAGTACCTCAGAATGCGCATCTGCCCAGAGATCGCGCGTAGCTCCTGTCAGGAAAACATATCGAGGTGCAATAAGTGCAATTAAAAAATGCATGTCAAATGGCAAATCATTTGCATCACGATCATCACGAAACAAATTCGGGCAAAACCAGTAACGTGTATATTCACGTGACAGATCACGAAAACTTTCTGCCTGACTGCCACGGTAAAGACTTCCTGAATTTCCAGCCACAGCAAGAGAAAAACGCTCATCCATCGCAGCACACCATAGGGCTGTCAGCGCCAGACGTGAATGACCTATTACTGCAATGCGGGCATGATCAAGCTGTACTACAGTCTGTAAATAATCCATTATTTTGCTTGCTCCAAATGCCCAAACTGCAATCTTACCCCAACGATCTTTATTAATCCAATCTTTTTCAAAGCGGCTTACACCTAAAAAGCTCTCCTTACTGTCATCTGGATCAATATCCTGATAACATACGTGCACAATTGCATATCCGTTATCTATTATTTCTTCACCCAAGCCTCCAGCCACAAGTTCATTAAACTGCAGATGAAGAAATGCAGGTATCTTTTCCTTTACTGCTTTTGGCAAAATCAATTTAAATATAAACTCGTATGCGTCATTATTATTTGCTAACTGAACTTTTATTGTTTTTTCAGTTGCCTTTCCACCATATGCATCTTCATCCACACCCACACATTCAAATGCAGATTTGATATTTTCTGGTGTTACTCCCATATATTCATGACACAATAGCTTTTTAATTTCTTCCCGACGAAGCTTCCAATCCTCATAGTTTGTTACCGCATCTCCATTCTCCAAACGCATCAGCTCTGGAAGGTGTCTATTTTCAATTTCTTTTTGCAGTCCATTCATTCTTCTTTTCCGTCCTTTCATTTTCTATATTTTATAATTTTAATTTGTTTCAATTTTTATATAGCTGCCAGGACCGTCTGTTCCCATCGTCTTTGTGACAAGAATCTTTTTGTTAATAGAATCCTTTAGCTCTGCTACATGTGAAATGATGCCAACCATACGATTTTTGTCTGCCAAATTTGCAAGTGCCTTTAACGCCTGCGAAAGCGCTGCCTCATCTAATGATCCAAATCCCTCATCCACAAACATCGTATCAATCTGAATGCCACCTGCTATTGACTGTATCTCATCTGAAAGACCAAGTGCAAGGGACAAAGCTGCCTGAAAGCTCTCGCCGCCTGAAAGTGTCCGTACACTTCGCTCACTTCCATTGTAATGATCGATAACATTTAAATCAAGTCCTGCTTTTTCTTTTTTATTTTCGGCATCCTCACGACGCTTTAACTCATACTGTCCCTGACTCATCGTCATTAAACGCACATTTGCACGGCGCAGTATTCGCTCGAAATAAGCCATCTGCACATATGTTTCAAGCTCAATTTTAGGCTTTCCTGTAACCTGACCGTTTGCTGTGTTTGAAAGTTCACGCACCCAAACATATTTTTTCTCTGTTTCCTGCATTACTGTCTGGTGTTTCTTAACGCCAAGAAGTACAGCACGATTCTTCTCATTCTCGGCAAACCAAGTCCGACATTCCTGTGAAGTTTTCTCTTTTTTAATCGACAATTCCTCCTGTTCTTTTTTTACCAGTTCTTCCTCTGGCATTGTACCGCCATTGTCTTCTAGTATCGAAAGAATCTGCTTTTTCCCCTCCTCTATACTGTTTCTTAAGATTTGCTCATCTGCCTTCAGGCTGTGCATCTCTTTTTGTGCTGCCTGATATACCTGCTCAATTTGCTGCTGCTCGCTCTCGATTCGTTTCATTTGCTCTTGTAAACATAAACAAAGCTCTTGTGCGCTTTGGCCATCCCACTGCGCATTCTGTGCCTGCAAAGAATCATATTTTTGTCTCAGACTGTTTTCTCGCTCCTGATTTGTGGCTCGCTCCTCTGCAATTAAAAGCTCTAGCTGACGAAATGCCTCATCTGCTTTTTCTTTTTTTGTCTGTTCCTGCAAAAGTTCTTTTTGCATCAGATCTTTCTTTTCTGCCTCTGCCCTAAGCCTGTTTACCTGCTCTTTTTTATCCTCATACAATTTGGCAATCGCAAAATCACTTTCTACCTCTTTCTGAAGCTTTTCAATTTGAAGCTTTGTAATATCAAGCTTTCCTAGCATACCATCAAGGTTTGTCCTTTGCTCTTGCTCTTTTTGCAGCAAATTTTCTTTGCTTTTCTTAAGCTCATCTTCTTTTTCCTTTAATGATCTTGCATATGAAATCTTCTTGCCCGCCTGCAAAAGCGTCTCCTTTGCCTGCTGCAATTGTTTCGTCAAAAATGTTTCCTTTTCTGTCTCATTTTTATCAGCTGCAATCTGATCAAGCGACTTTTTCATGCTAGCCGCCTTATCGGTCAGCACTGCATAATTTTCTTTTTCCTTTTGAAGCTGGCTGACAGCAAACTGCTGTTTTTCTTTGGCATTTACAAGTTCTGTTGTTAGGCAATGATACGTCGTGCTTTGTTGTTCCAGGCTTGTCTTTTGTGTCAAAAGATATTCTTTTTTTTGACACAGCAATTTGAAGCTGTTCTTTAGCAATTCTTCTGCCTGATCACATGTCTTAATTGATTCAAATGTTACTTTTTCACTTTTAAGCCATTTTGCAATTTCAGCAAACATGGTCTGACGCAGCTTTTGAAGCTGAGCGTAACTTGCTTGTGCCGCGGCACTTGCCTTTTCTGCTTTTCTTTGTGCTTCATCTGTTTTCTTTTGCATTTCATCAAGTTCTTCACGGCTCACTGTCTGTAAATTCTTTGCTGCCAGAACAGGATGATGCACAGAACCGCACACTGGACAAGGCTTGCCCTCTTCAAGTCCTTCGGCTAAAATTCCTGCCTGCGCATTCAGATAACATGTCCATGCCTGCTTCCGCTCTGACTGGCAGCTTTCATATGACGCTATATAAATTTTACACTTTTTTTGAAGCTCTGTATGTATACGCTCCTGCTCTTTTTCTTCTTTCAGCTGTTTTTCAAATTTAGTAAGTTCCTCAAGGCGATAGTCATTCTCCTTTATCTGTGCTTTTTTCTGTTCCAAAAGTACATCGCAGTCTTTAAGTTCTTCACAAAGCTGCTCTTTTTTCTGTATCATCTCATTAAGCTTATCAAGCTGCTCTTTTTGCTGAATGATTGACTGCTCCTTCTTTTTTTGACAGCCGCATGTACTTTTATACTCTGCATAGCTTGTCTGATACTGCTCAAGCTGATGTTTTCTATCCTCTACCAGACTTTGACAGCGCTGTTCCTCTCTTCCTGCGTCAGACAGCTTTTCTATCTCAACTTCACAATCCTTTATCTGTTCTTCTTGCTGTTTTCTCTGATCAAAGACAGACTGAATAGACTGCTTCAATTCACAAATCGTCTCTTCCGCTTCTAATTTTTGCTTTTGAATCTCTTCCCACTCATTTTTTTGCTTTTCAATCTGCTTCATTTGCAAAAGCGCCTGAGAATATGCCACCTCACAATCCTTTAATAGTTCTAGCTGACGATTCATTTCTTCTATACACTGTGTCTGCTTTTTTCTTTCCTCAGACTGTCTTAATTGCGTGTTTTCTTTCTCTTTAAGATCATTTTTTACTTGTATAAGCTGTTTTTCTTCTGCCTGAACTGCCTCACATAACTTTTTATCCTGCTGCAGACGATGTTTTTTTGCTTCTAACTCTTTTTGTCTTGGCTGTTTGTTAACCTGATCATTAAAAAATTCCTGTGCCTTTATCACCTTTGGCAGCAAAGTTTCTAATCGTTTTTCTTTTTCCTTGACACTCTCACAAATTTCTTTATACCGCTGAAGCTTTTCTTCATAAACGGCAAGTGTACGCTGTTTGCATGAAAGTTCTTCCTCCTCTTTTTTGAGCATCTGATACTTTTCTTCCCCTGCTGACAAAAAGCCTTCAATTAACTCAATTGCACGAAGTGTCTGACCGTCAAAGCCATTTTTCTTTAAGATGTTCCATTCAGGCTCTTCAATAGCACCATTAGGGCAGACTGCCATGCTTAGTTCCTGACTAATGCCTTTTCGCAGATCCTCATATGCTTCTTTTTGTCGGCTAAGTTCTGCCTTAAGAGCATCCTGAAGCTGCTGAAATTTTTCTGTATGAAATATTCGTCTAAAAATTTCTTTTCTAGTCGCCGTGTCAGCAAAAAGAAGCTTTTGAAAATCTCCCTGCGCAATCATAACAATCTGCGTAAATTGGCGATAATCCAGTCCTAAAATTTCTGTTACAGCTCTTGTGACATCCTTAGACTTTGACACGATCGGTCTGCTCGAATCTGACAAATATTCAAGCTCTGCCTCTGCCTTTTGAAGTGTCAAGCCTGTTCCTCTTCCCTTAGGTCGCTGATACTCTGGATTTCTTTTTACGCGATACTTCTCTCCCCTATAGCAAAAGGTGAGCTCTACATATGTTTTTATCTCTGCTTTTGCATATTTGCTGCGAAACATCTGCGGATCACGCACTGCACCGCTGGCTTCTCCATATAATGCAAATGTGATAGCATCAAAAATGCTTGTTTTTCCTGCCCCTGTATCTCCAGTAATCAGATAAAGTCCCTGCGTCCCCAGACGCTCAAAATCAATCGTTATCTCTCCTGCATATGGTCCAAACGCGCTGACTATTAACACTTGTGGTCTCATGATTTGTCCTCCTGTAATCGCGTAAACAGTTCTTCTACAAATTGTTTTTGTTCTATGCTCATAGGCTGATTGTTCTGCTTTTCGTAAAGTTCTTCAAACAGCTGTTTCTCACTCTTTTGCTTAATCTTACTGTCAAAATCTATTGTCTGCTGCGTTCTTGTTCTTAGATTGTCATAAGAAAGACCAAGAAGATTTGGATATATAGTGCGAAGCTTCTGCATTCCATCTGGAATATCTTCCTCATCTGTCAGCGTAATCTGCACATAGTCATCCGTAGCTGTCCCCTGATAAAATGTGCGCGCTGTCACTTCCATATAAGAGCCATGAATTGCCCTAAGATCATGCTTTGGAATTAACGGAATCGTGCGAACAACAATATCATTCTTTTTTCCCATCTCGATAACAGTAACTGATTTTTCCTGTCCTGCCTCAGAAACTGAATATTTTAATAAAGTTCCGCAATAACGCACATTTTCTTTTATATTCTGCGGACTATGAATATGACCAAGTGCCGTATAATCAAATGCTTCAAAGATAGATGCATCTATATTATCAACTCCGCCAACAACAATATCCTCCGAATCACAGCGGCCTGCACCTGTAACAAATTGATGTGCCACCAAAATATTTCGCTTTTTCGTATCAATATCCATATGGTTTACTGCCGCAAAAACTGCATCCTGATATGACTCAATTTCCTCTTGTCCCAGTGCACGGCGCACAATAGACGGACGAACAAATGGCAAAAGGTAAACTTGTGCTTCTCCAAATTCATCTGTCAATGTAACCTTCTGTGTACTACCATCATATACTGTAGACAAGTACACGCCTGATTGCTTCATCAGCCCTGCACCAAACGCAATGCGCTCCATTGAATCATGATTGCCGCTGACAGCACATACTTTAATTTTTTGCGCTGCAAGTGCATTAAAAAACCAGTCTAACATCATAACAGCCTCAGTCGGTGGAATAGGTCTGTCATAAATATCTCCCGCCAAAAGGAGTGCGTCTGCATGCTCTTCTACGCAAATTTTGACTACCTGCTCCAAAATATAACGCTGATCTTCCAGCATTGAAAATTCATTGATCCGCTTTCCAAGATGCAGATCAGAAATATGTATCAATTTCATAGCTTCTCCTTTTGTTCTCTACTTGCAAAAAAACAGCACTAAAAGAAGTGGGCCTTGACCCTATCTTCTCTTTTGTACTGTTCTTGTAAAATATATGTTTTTACTGTTTGTATTCTACCTCAAACGGAAGCTGGTCAAGAATATCACGCTTCGCGTCAATACCAGGATACACCTCAATAAGTTTAAGTCCCTTAGGTGTCAGTCTAAATACACATCGCTCTGTCACATACAAAACCTTCTGCCCATTTTCGATTGCACGCTTTGACGAAAAGCTTATGCTATTAACATGCTCTACAAATTTAGGTACTGATCCTTCTTTTTCAATAGTAATCTCACCACTTTTTTGTGATACAGTTAAGCCTTTTGCATTAAAGCTCATGCAGAATACAACAGTTGGTGTCTTTGCAGTTATATTGGCAAATCCACCAATACCAGCAAATGCACCTGGACCTCTGTGTGCATTAATATTTCCATATTGATCAACCTCAAGTGCACCCATAAAGCATATATCCAAACCGCCATTGTCATAAAGATCAAACTGGTTTGCCATGTCGTAGACGGACGCAGCTCCGATCATCGCGCCAAACGCCTCACCAGAAACTGGAAAACCGCCAATACCACCTGATTCAACAGTCAGTGTTACCATATCGAGCATGCCGCTCTTTCTTGCATAGCGTGAAACCATCTCCGGAATGCCAATTCCAATATTAACAATATCATCAACCCTAAGCTCTTTGGCAGCTCGTCTTCCAATGATTTTTCCGATTGTATTATCCTTGAGCATCTTTTCTGATGCCTGATCAATCTTCTCACTCCAGATATGCCATTCCTCATATGGAATTTCAAAGCTTCCAGTCAGCGCTGTATACGCTTCATTTCGCTCTTGTGGCTCTGCAACTACAATCGCATCTACCAGACAGCCCGGAATAATAGCATTTCGCGGTCGTGACGGCGTGTCTACCAGCCTATCTACCTGGACAATTACTTTTCCTCTGTTTGCCTTTACAGCCTGACAAATGGAAAGTGCATCGCCTGACATAAACATATCGTCAAAAGTAATATTTCCCTTATGGTCTGCCGCAGTTCCCTTTATCAGCGCAATTGTTATTTTCGGAAGCTTATAATAAAGAAACTCCTCACCATCCACTTCTACATGCTTTACAAGCGAATCGTCAATCGAAACTCGGTTGATTCCTGGTCCCTCCAGTCTCGGATCGACAAATATATCAAGACCAACCTTTGAAAGTGCACCTGAAAGTCCCCCTGCCTGTGCGCGAATCGCATGAGAAATACAGCCAAGCGGCAAATTGTATGCCTCAAAGCGATCCTCCAACACAAGCTTTTTTGTGCTCATCATAGCACCAAAATGACCACAAATCAACCTGTCTACTGCCCCGTCACGAATGTATCCTTCAGCATTGTGTTCAGTATCCCACACGCCAAATCCTGCACTAGAAACAATTGTCAGATGGGTAGGTGACTGCATTTTCTGATAGCGGCGCTAAAGTGCCTCATGCAGCTCCACTGGATTTTCAATTCCCACAAAGGAATTAACACATATACAATCTCCATCCCGAATCAAACGGATTGCTTCATCTGATGTCATAATCTCATACATAGATTAAGCCTGCCATTTAACTTTTGCTACGCACTTCTTTACGTGACAAGCTTCTTTTCCAGCACGCATCTGCGGCTTATGAGCAATGCTCGGAGGAAGTACTGCGTAAGAACCTGTTGTCAGAATGGACTGACACATTTCTTCTGGCTCCTTCCAGAATGCAACATCACGCTTTTCATCATATTCCTCATCTGCCTCTAAACCAGTTCTGCTTACTGTGTCGATCTCCTCCTCACCGGAAATGATCCACTGAATATCTGCATAACAATTATGAGTCTCCAGACGGCAATTCTCTGCTGGCTTTGTCTCATACTCCTGAATCATAAAATAAAAATCATCATTTACCTGGTAGGTACCAACTTCAAGTGCTGCTAAATCCTGCTTTTTTAAGTAGCAAACTGCTTCTTCGATTGTCATTTCATATTCCTTCCCAAAAAGCGCCCGCATTGGCACTTTCCTGCGTATACTTTATGTAACTTTTTTGCATCTTTCATGCTTTTCTAGCTTACTTAAAAAATATTTTTTTGTCAAGCATACTACACTATGTTCTTTTTTTAATACACTTTCTGGCTTTATTTATCCACACAAAGAATCCTATATTTAAGACAATTCCAAAAACTGTTGCCACCGGTGCTGCAAATCCTATATTTGTAAGACTTGCATTTGGCTGAATACTCATGTAATATGCCAGCGGAAGACGAACAAGCAATGTCTGGATCAGTCCCTGTGCCATTACCCACATAGTCTGATCGTGTCCGTTAAAATAACCAATCATACTAAATAATATAGCGGTAACAATTGTCTCCAGTGCAAAACCTTTAAGATAATCATATCCTTTTTGTATAACATCGGCGTCTGTTGTAAATATTCCTGTCAAAAGATCCCCCTTAAGAAGAACAATGGCAAACACAACCATTCCAATCAAAACACCGACACCAATTCCAGTAAACATCGCGTTTTTAGCTCTTTTTTCGTTTCCTGCTCCAACGTTTTGTGATACAAATGATGCCATTGACTGCATTAAGGAACTTGGAATCAACATCGCAAAATTTACAATTTTACACGCAACACCATATCCAGATGAAGCCTCTAATCCCAGACGGTTGACAAATGCACAAAGTGCAAGGAATGAAATCTGAGTCAAGCATTCCTGAAGTGCTAATGGAAGACCAATTTTCAGTGCACGCTTGCAGTGGCTATTAACCTTAAAATCAGCTTTTGTGATTTTAAATGGAAGCTTCTTTTTCATCAGCATCCATAATGCAAACACAACACTTACAGCCTGTGCTGCTACAGTCGCAATCGCTGCACCTGCTGCATCCATATGAAACCCTGCTACTAATATTAAATCTCCTGCAATATTGATAACACATGCAACTGCAACAAATATCAATGGTGACTTACTGTCTCCAAGTCCTCTAAAAATAGCAGAAAGAACATTATAAGCAACAATAAAGAAAATACCACTTCCGCATATCTTTACATAAACAGATGTCAGACTTACTGCTTCCTCTGGTGCCTGCATCAATACAGCAATCGGACGCGAAAACACGATCATTATAACAAACAGCACTGCTGACATTACCGCAAATACAACTACAGAACCGCCAATCAGTGCACCAATTGACTGTGTCCTCTTCTCGCCAATATATCTGGCAATCAAAACAGTAATACCCATTGCGAACTGTGTTATCACAAATGTTACAAGATTTAATACCTGACTTCCTGTCGATACTGCTGAAAGACCAGATGTCGTTCCAAATCTTCCCACCACAAGAAGATCAACTGCGCCATATGCTGCCTGCAGCACAAGTGCACCAAGAATCGGAATCATAAATGGAATTAATTTTCCAAGTATGCTGCCTTGCGTGAAATCTGCCTTATCATTTACTTTTTCTCTACTCAATGTCAACTCTCCTTTCGCTCATGACCTGATAAAATTTCTTTATTGTCTGAATCATACAATCTGCTTCCTCATCAGAAATCATGTCCAGATACGGAGCCAGTCTGCTGTAATAGTTTCTGTCGTACTTTTCAGACAATTCTTCTCCACTTTTTGTAATCGCAATATACGTAACTCTCCCGTCTTCGTCTGAAGAAATCTTCTTGAGATATCCCTTCTCTTCCATAGCTTTGACTGTTCTCGTGACACCTGGTCTTGGAAGATTTAACGCATCACTAATATCAGATACCTTCACATACTCTTTTGTTTTCTGCAACGTATGAATAACATCAAGATATTGGATATATGCCGGACTAACACCATCTGGAAGCTTTGGAAGCAGTTCTCTGATTCTTTTTGCCATATAGCAGGCATCAAGCATCCGTTTTATTTTCTCAGAATCCATGTTTTCTCCTTTCTTGTTTTGGTGGTCAATTATAGTAATCTTCTATATAATTACCACCGATAATTATTTAGTTACCATCGGTAATTATACAATGTTGTTTTTTTAATGTCAAGCTGCTTTTTATAATAAAAAACCGGGGGCAAATTGCTGCCCCCGGTCAAAAAAAGTACACGATCAATCATGTCTTTCTTCCTTATTATCATATGTTTCACAAAATCGTGCTGCAAAGGATGCCGGCTCATCTGCTGCATATAAATGAGACAGATCTCCAAAGGACTGCATACGAAAGCTTGCAATACCTTCTCTTCTCTCCTCTGTGTACAATGTTGTCACAGAAGACGGTGCCGCTGCTGTCCCATGCCAAAGAACAACTGGTGATATTCCAAGCAAATGTCCAAGCATCACGCACTCTACACCCAAATGGCAAAACAGCACAATCGTATCCCTGTTTGCATGCTCTGCACGATAATAGCCATTCTCTCTTGTATATCCATGCTTTTTTAACAGTGAATCCAGACCATCATACACCCATGCTGATTCAGTATCTGCCTTTGCACTTTTCATAAATGGTGTGTTCATCCACTGTTCCTTATCATAATATGCCGGCTCACTTGTCCAACGAGTAGGAAGCAAGTCCCAGCAAACCTTATAAGTACCAGTATCCTCATCAATCGCTGGTGCCTCGAACTCACGAAGCCACTTAAACTCAGTTGCTGTCATACCAAGCTTCTTTAATGTCAGTGATGCTGTATCCTTTGCACGGCCAAGCGGTGATGTATAAATATAGGTATGTTCCTTCTGCAGCTGTTTTTCCATGCGAACAGAAAGAAATTCTGCTTCTCTCCATCCTTTTTCTGTCAAAGAGTCAATCTCATAATTTGGATCGCCATGGCGAACAATAATAAGTCTCATTTTTCTTTCCTTTCTATATTTAATAGTTTCAATTTCCACTTATTTTCACCATGATTTTAGCATAACAGCAAAAATGTGACAAGTGCAAATATTGTTAACTTCGAATCATAATCTTCTCTGCTACCGTGCAGGCATAAAGATCACCAAGTGTCTTCTGATAAAATTCCCGGTACGCTTTTGGGCAGGTAATCGTCAGCTTTTCAATAGGATCTTTCATCGACATCTGTTTTTGCGTCTTATCTTTTCTTACCTGTGTCAGTGTTGCCTTTACATGTTCGCCAAATTCAAGATACTCTGTCTGTGTCGTTTTCGTTTGCCAAATAGTCTGATGCAGCGAAATCTCTTTTTCGTATTGACGATAATATTCCTGAAAGATATAGTCTGTCATATACGGTGTATAAATCGCATACAGCTTAAGGATTCCAAGAAGACTGTAATACAGCGCAGTCTGACCAGATCTGCAATTTTCTTCTCCATGCTTTTGTGGCTGATAAAGGCGTTCTTTTGCAATTTCAATATAAAAATCGCAGAAATCGCTCCAAAAAAGCTCATCAATTTCATGGCGTGCCTGTCCGATCTCAAATTCGTTTAGAAGCTGTGCTGCGCGAATCGTTGTCTCATTTACGCGTTCCATGATCCAGCGATCTATCGGAAGCATTTTTTCTTCCTTCATCGCATTCTCTGGTGTAAACTCATTCAACTGAAGAATTACAAATTTAGATGCATTGTACAGCTTATTTAAAAAACGTTTTGAAATTTTTAGTTCTTCCTCGCTGAAAAATGTATCTGTTCCTAGCTTGCTGTTTGCCGCCCAGTAGCGCATCGCATCCGCAGAATGTTTTTCTATCAGCATCATCGGTGAATTGGACGCATTATTTTTTGACTTGCTAATTTTTTCTCCCGGCTTTGCCAAGACAAAACCACTAATCATTATATCTTTCCACGGAACCTGTCCTGTATGATACAGACTCTTTACGATAGTATAGAATGCCCATGTACGAATGATCTCATGTGCCTGACTTCGCATTCCCATTGGAAAAATCTCATCTGAAATGTCGTCAGTCTCTTTATAGTGTGCATTGATTAATGGTGTTACTGACGATGTTGCCCATGTATCAAACACAGCCGTCTCTGGAATAAACTCATTACAGCCGCACGTACATGCTTTTAATGGACTCTGCTCAAGCGGATTTACTGGCAGTTGGCTCTCCTCTGCAAAAATCGGTTTGCCACACTTTTTGCAGTACCATACTGGAAATGGAACACCAAAATAACGCTGTCTTGAAATACACCAATCCCACTTTAAGTTTTCAACCCAAATTTTATAGCGGTTCTTCATATGCTCTGGATGCCATCGAATCTCATCTGCTGCCTTTAAAAAACGGTCCTTCTCTGAGAGAACATCAATATACCACTGTTTTGACATAATGAACTCAACCTCATGCTGACAGCGCTCATGAACAGCAACCATATGATGAATCGTCTCTTGTTTTACTAAAAGATTTTGCTTCTTTAGTAATTCAATGATATACGCTCTGGCCTTTTTTACAGTCATTTTCCCTATAAAATCAATTTTCTCGCTGATTGTTCCATCTGCAAGAATCACTTCCTTAGATGTTAACTTATGCTTCTGATACCACTCAACGTCGGCTGAATCACCAAATGATGCACACATAACTACGCCAGTTCCCTTGTCCATCGCTACAGTATCATCTGCAAGAATTGGAATTTCAAAATCATATAACGGAACTATTGCTTTCTGACCGATAAACTTCTTATATCGCGTATCATCTGGATGAACAAAAATGCAGGCGCATCCAGCAAGCAGTTCTGGTCTTGTTGTCGCAATCAAGAGATTGCCAATAGGTGTAGTAAAATTCAGATAGTTAAATACCGTCTCACACTCTTTTGTCTCAAGCTCGGCCTGTGCAATTGAAGTTTGGCATTCAGTACACCACAGTACTGGAGATGTCTTCATGTAGGCTTTTCTCTTCTTTGCCAGCTCAATAAAAGAGCGCTGTGAAATTCTTTGTGCCCGATCTGATACTGTCTGATACTGCAAATTCCAATCTACACTAAAACCCAGACGACTCCACAGTTCTTTAAACTCGCCCTCATAAGTTCCTATCGTTTTCATACACTTTGCCCGAAATTCACTTCGAGGCATCTGATTTGCCCGAATTTTTTCATCGCGCTCAACTAAGCGCTCTGTCGGCAGTCCATTATCATCAAAACCAAATGGATAAAATACATCGTATCCCTGCATCCTCTTAAAACGCGCAATCATCTCTGCCTGTGTATAAGAAAATACATGACCAATATGAAGCTTTCCGCTTACAGTCGGTGGCGGCGTATCAATTGAAAAGATTTTTCTCTCTTTTCCATTCTGATAGCGATAGATATCATTCTCCTGCCACATTTTCTCCAATGCTTTCTCTGCTTTTTGAAAATCATACTTTTTTTCCATTACAGATTCCTCCTGAATATAAAGATTATCCAACACAGACAAAAAAACGCCCTGAGCCAAACGCCCAGGGCGAACATACATGTCCGTGGTACCACCTAGATTCAGAAATACTTCTGCACTCAATACAATACGGGAATTTATTTTTAATTCCGATATTGCTTCCCTTGGTAACGGTGGGAATCTCCGTTGGAGTCTACTAAAGCTGTAAAAATATACCTGTTCGATCCAAAGCTCAAAGGCTACTTCCATGCGTCCTTCACGAAATTTTTCACCAACCAATTTCTCTCTGTCCATCCGGAAACTGCATGTACTCCTCCTCGTCAATGCTTTTTGTCTGTAATTGTTACGCACAGTATATCACAAAAATATGCAATGTCAAGCTTTTTATTATTTTTATTTATCCCAACGTCTGCACAACTTTTCAATATCTTCTGTGAAACGGCGAATATCTTTATTGGCACCTTCTCTGTATTTTTTTACAATAGCTAGAAGCTGCTGTGCTGCATCAAACAGTTTTCGATATACATCACTCATCCGGCCTTCTCTTGGCTGATAATCCTTCTTAACATACTCTCTTGTTCCTTCACGAATTTTTTGATCTGACAGCAAATCCCACGATTCTCCTGTGTATGGTGCCGTTGCATTAATCCCATAGGTAGTTGTCAAAAGAGATGCAAATGAATCTGTGACAGTATCCTCTCCATGAACAACAAATACATGTGTTGGCTTAGGTGCAATATGGCTTACCCAGCGCACAAGTCCTTCTCTGTCTGCGTGGCCGCTGATTCCCGTCATACGGGCAATTCGTGCCTTTACACAAATTTCTTCTCCAAAAAGTCTTATATTTTTTGCACCGCCTAACAGCACGCAGCCAAGGCTTCCCTCTGCCTGATAACCAGCAAATAAAATGGTGCATTCTGGTCGCCAAAGATTATGTTTTAAATGATGACGGATTCGTCCGGCATCGCACATGCCAGATGCTGAGAGAATGACCTTGGGTTTTGGATCTTCATTGATAGCACGTGACTCCTCTACGCTGACGGACAGTCGAAGTCCTGGAAAACGAATCGGATTAATTCCCTGACGCACAAGTGCCATGGCTTCCTCATCAAAGCATTCCTGTGTATTTGTCATAAAAATATTTGTAGCCTCCACAGCAAGCGGACTATCCACAAAGACTTCTGTATGTTCAAATTCTGGCAGTTCATGATCTACCTTAAGCTGCCTTAAAAAATATAATATTTCCTGTGTACGTCCAACTGCAAAACAAGGGATCACTAAATTTCCGCCGGCAGCAAGTGTCTCCTTTAAAATTTGCTTTAACTCACTTTTACAGTCTAAAAGAGAAATGCCCTGATCATGACTTCTATTTCCATACGTTGATTCCATAACAACATAATCGGCATCGTCCACATATGATGGATCTTTAATCAATGGCTGATTCGTATTTCCAATATCACCGGAGAACACAATTTTCTTTGTATGTCCTGCTTCTGTCAACCATACCTCAATAGACGCTGAGCCAAGCAAATGGCCAACATCTCTCATCCTGATTTGAATGCCTGGTGCAATATCAATCTTTTTTTCATATTCACATGGAACAAAATATGTCAGCACATTTTCTGCATCCTCAATAGTATAGACAGGAACCACCGGCTCTGCATCACTTCTCTTATTTTTTCTGTTTTTCCACTCTGCTTCAGACTCCTGAATATGAGCGCTATCCTTCAACATGATTCGACATAGCTGCGTCGTTGCCTTTGTTGCAAAAATACTTCCACGAAAACCATTTTTATAAAGATACGGCAGCATTCCAGAGTGATCAATATGCGCATGCGTCAGAAAAACATAATCAATCTGGGAAATTGGAAACGGCAATTCTTCATTCACATAAATATCACGTCCCTGCTCCATGCCACAATCAACAATAATATTCTTATTACATGCCTCCAGACAATGACAGCTTCCTGTCACTTCATGAGCAGCTCCATTAAATGTTAATTTCATAACAAAGCCCTCCTTTTTCAGTTTTTCTTATACTTCTATATATATTGTACTACTTTTGTTTTTATAAATCCAGACTATTTTCTTACAATTATATTTCTATATTTCATAATTTTGTATAAGAGCCATTTCTTTACGGTACGCAGATGGAGTCATTCCCGTTATTTTTAGAAATGTGCGGTTAAAATAACTTATGCTGTTAAAGCCACATAATGACGCTATCTCACTGATTTTTTTAGAAGATCTGGCAAGCATCTGGCTGCTGTTTAGCACTCTGCATCTGTTCAGATAACAAAATGGCGTCATTTTTGTCCATGCCTGAAACAATCTGCAAAATTGTCCTCTGCTTAAGTGAACCTGACTGGCAAGTTCTTCAAGCGTTAAATCCTCCATGTAATGTGTCTCAATATATGACACTGATTTTTGCAGATATTCTAACTGTGGTTTTCTTTGTTTCGCATCTGGATAAAATGACTTTAAATGATGATCATACAATTTCTGCCAGATCAGTAAAAACGTTCCCTGAATCAAAAGTTCCTTTGCCGCAATTTTCTCCTCATCCATAGAAAATATAAATTTCAGCTGCGCTAATATTTCCTTCTGCCAATTTTTTTCTGATGTAAATGTTACGGCATACTTCCATGATCCGCTGCACACAGGATACATATATTTTTGAAAGCATTCTGAGTTATGCGGTGAAATAAGCCACAGCGGATCAGCTACTGCGGCATGAAATAAAACAGTCCCTTTAGTTCTTGCCCAATGCATAAGCTTTGGAGGTACGAAAATACCATCTCCTTTCTTTAAAAGAAATGCATGATTTTCAATAAAAAACTCTGCTTCTCCTTCCTCCACATAGAAAAACTCCAGTTCTGGATGCCAGTGAAGATAAAGTGCTGGGAAGTTTTTTTCTGGCAGCGCTGCTGCACCATCTGTTTCTGTAGGAATTTCTATTTTTGTTGTATGAACAGACACTGGAACAAAGTGAGATTTATGAGGTACTGTTTCTCTATATTGGTCTTTTTTCTGTGTACTCATTTTCACGCCCCTTTCTTTTCTATATCGTAACACATTTTAAAAAAATGCGCAATATAGTGCTACTTTTTGATACCATTTTTCAAGTATTTCTTTTTTATTTTTTGTATGATAAAGCTATCAAATGATGTCAATACAAGATGATAATTGACAGAAAGGCGGAATTTATGAATACTATGCATCAAGAGGGCAATGCCCTTATTTATGAAAATGATGGAGAACTTTTACGTATTGAGCCTTGGGGCAAGAATAGTCTGCGTGTTCGATCCGTTATGCTAGGTCCAATCTGTGATACTGACTATGCACTTATTGAGCTGAATGAAGCTGATAAAGCAATTGTGCCATCGATCTCAGTATCAGAATATGAGGCAAGTATTACAAATGGAAAAATAACAGCACGCATTGAAGTAAGCAGCTGGAATCACAAATGTGTCATTTCCTACTACAACCAGAACAAAAAACTGCTGCTTAAAGAAACTGGCGACGGCGGTGCTCTTAATAAGGACAGCAGACGCTTCCACGGAATTATTGGCGGTGCTTACAACCTACATGTTTCCTTCGCATCTTCTCAAAACGAAAAGCTGTTTGGAATGGGTCAGTATCAGCAGGATGATCTTGACTTAAAATATACTACACTTGAACTTGCACACAGAAATTCTCAGGCAAGTGTTCCTTTTGTTCTTTCCAGTCTTGGCTATGGCTTCTTATGGCATAACCCGGCTATTGGTCAGGTTACATTTGGAAAAAATGTGACAGACTGGTATGCGGCAAGCACCAGGCAGATGGATTATTGGATTACAGCCGGAGATACTCCTGATGAAATTGAGCAGGCATACGGACGAGCTGTTGGAACTACACCAATGATGCCAGAATATGGACTTGGCTTTTGGCAGTGCAAGCTTCGCTATTGGAACCAGGAGCAGCTTCTTTCTGTTGCCAGAAAATACCATGAGAAAAAAATCCCAGTCGATGTGATTGTATGTGATTTCTTCCACTGGCCAAAGATGGGTGATTTCCGATTTGAAGAAGAATTTTTCCCAGATCCTGATGCAATGGTTAAGGAATTAAAAGAGATGGGCATGGAGCTTATGGTTTCTGTATGGCCGCAGATTGACACTCAAAGTGAAAATTTTGCAGAAATGAAGCAAAAAGGACTCCTCGTTAAAACAGAACACGGTGTTGAAATTTGTATGCGTTTTGGCGGTGAGAGTGTTTTCTTTGATCCTACCAATCCTGCTGCACGCCGCTATGTATGGGATAAGTGCCGTCAAAACTATTATGATAAGGGTATCCGCGTATTCTGGCTGGATGAGGCTGAACCTGAATATCTTGGCTATGATTACGACAACTATCGCTACTATCTTGGACCGGATATCCAGATTGGAAATGTTTACCCTCAGTATTTTTCTCGTACTTTCTATGAAGGTCTGAAGGAGCAGGGTGAAGAAACAGTTGTAAATCTTGTCCGCTGTGCATGGGCTGGCAGCCAACGCTATGGTGCACTTGTTTGGTCTGGTGATATCCACAGTGACTGGCCAACATTCCGTCGTCAGGTCAGCGCAGGATTAAATATGGGAATTGCCGGTATTCCGTGGTGGACAACTGATATAGGTGGTTTTTCAGGTGCACGCCCAGAAGATCCACGTTTCCAACAGCTTTTTGTTCGTTGGTTCGAGTGGGGAACATTTTGTCCTGTTATGCGTCTGCACGGTGATCGTGACTGTGATGACAGACGTGTATTTCACGCAGATGGCCGTCCGGCACTCTTTACTGGCGGTGACAATGAAATCTGGAGCTATGGTGCAGAAAATGAAGTTATTTTAACACGCTATATCTTCTTAAGAGAATTGATGCGTCCATATACAAGAAAACTGATGGAGGAAGCTCATCTGTACGGCAAGCCTGTTATGCGTCCAATGTTTTATGATTTCCCAGAACAGGATATTTGCTGGGAATTAAAGGAGCAATATATGTTTGGACCTTCTATCCTCGTTGCACCGATTCTTTACGAGGATCAGAATGAGCGCGATGTTTATCTTCCATCTGGCACTACATGGACATTGCTCATGAATGGTGAAGTTTATGAGGGCGGTCAGACACTTCATGTAACTGCTCCAATCGATGAAATACCTGTATTTATTCGAGAGGGCGGCCCAGATCTTGTTGATGGTTGGAAAAAAATTAGAGAAAATCACGAAATTTAACTTTTTTTTGAATTTCCCTCTATCATATTTTTGAATTTTCCTTTATAATAAGAAAGGTTAAGGAAGTCTCTTATCCCGCTTTGATCTACAAAAAACGACTAAAGGAGAATATCATGTCAAAGAGAACAGACATCAACAAAGTTTTGATTATCGGATCTGGCCCTATTATTATTGGTCAGGCCTGCGAATTTGACTATTCCGGAACACAGGCTTGTAAGGCTCTTCGCAAGTTAGGTTATGAAATTGTCCTGGTTAACTCCAACCCGGCAACCATCATGACAGACCCGGAAATTGCCGATGTTACCTACATTGAACCGCTCAATGTACATCGTCTTGAACAGATTATCGCAAAAGAGCGTCCGGACGCACTTCTTCCAAATCTTGGCGGTCAGTCTGGTTTGAATCTTTGTTCAGAACTTGCAAAAGAGGGCATTCTGGACAAATATCACGTTCAGGTAATCGGTGTTCAGATTGATGCTATTGAACGTGGTGAGGATCGTATTGAATTTAAAAAATCAATGAATAAGATCGGCATTGAAATGGCACGCAGTGAAGTTTCCTATTCAGTTGATGAGGCACTCGCAATTGCTGATAAGCTTGGCTATCCAGTTGTTCTTCGTCCTGCCTACACAATGGGAGGTGCCGGCGGTGGTCTTGTATACAACAAGGAAGAGTTAAAGACCGTTTGTGCAAGAGGTCTTCAGGCCAGTCTTGTAGGCCAGGTTCTTGTTGAGGAGTCCATTCTTGGTTGGGAAGAGCTTGAGTTAGAGGTTGTTCGTGATGAAGAAGGAAACATGATCACTGTATGTTTCATTGAAAATATTGACCCTCTTGGTGTTCATACAGGTGATTCCTTCTGTGCTGCTCCAATGCTTACCATTTCCAAGGAGCTTCAAGCGCGTCTTCAGGAGCAGGCTTACCGCATCGTTGACTCCGTACGTGTAATTGGTGGTACAAACGTGCAGTTCGCTCATGACCCTGTTAGTGATCGTATCGTTGTCATTGAGATCAATCCAAGAACTTCTCGTTCTTCCGCTCTTGCATCTAAGGCAACTGGTTTCCCGATTGCTCTTGTTTCTGCTATGCTGGCAGCTGGACTGACCTTAAAGGATATTGAATGTGGAAAGTATGGCACTCTTGATAAATATGTTCCAGACGGTGACTACGTTGTTATCAAGTTTGCTCGCTGGGCATTTGAGAAGTTTAAGGGTGTTCAGGATAAGCTTGGCACACAGATGCGCGCTGTTGGTGAAGTTATGAGTGTCGGAAAGACTTACAAAGAAGCTTTCCAGAAGGCAATCCGAAGCCTTGAGATTGGCCGCTATGGTCTTGGCTTTGCAAAGGACTTCAATGCAAAGACAAAGGAAGATTTGTTAAAGCTCTTAATTACACCATCAAGTGAACGTCATTTCATCATGTATGAAGCACTTAGAAAGGGTGCCACTGTTGATGAAATCTTTGAGATTACAAAGGTAAAGAAGTATTTCATCGAGCAGATGAAGGAGCTTGTTGATGAAGAAGAAGCACTGCTTGCATGCAAGGGTGCGCTTCCATCTGATGCACAGCTTATCTCTGCAAAGAAGAATGGTTTCTCAGATAAATATTTAAGCCAGCTTCTTGCTGTATCTGAAGATGATGTTCGCAATCGCCGCATCGAGCTTGGCGTTGAAGAAGCTTGGGAAGGTATTCATGTAAGCGGTACAAAGGACAGCGCATACTACTACTCTACCTATAATGCACCAGATAAGAACCCAGTAAATAGCGATAAGCCAAAGATTATGATTCTTGGCGGTGGTCCAAACCGTATTGGTCAGGGTATTGAGTTCGATTATTGCTGCGTTCATGCATCTCTTGCTTTAAAGAAGCTTGGATTTGAAACCATTATTGTAAACTGTAATCCAGAAACCGTTTCTACAGACTACGATACATCTGATAAGCTGTACTTTGAGCCATTAACACTTGAAGATGTATTAAGCATCTACAAGAAAGAAAAGCCGGTTGGCGTTATCGCTCAGTTCGGTGGACAGACTCCATTAAACTTAGCTGCACAGCTTGAGAAAAATGGTGTAAAGATTCTGGGAACCTCTCCTGCAGTTATTGATCTTGCTGAGGACCGCGACCTGTTCCGTGCTATGATGGACAAGTTAGAGATTCCAATGCCAGAGTCTGGTATGGCTACTACTGTAGATGAAGCTCTTGCAATCGCAAAAAGAATTGGTTATCCTGTTATGGTTCGTCCTTCCTACGTTCTTGGTGGACGTGGTATGGAGGTTGTTTACGATGACGAGAACCTGACAAGCTATATGAAGGCAGCTGTTGGCGTAACACCAGACCGCCCGATTCTGATTGACCGCTTCTTAAATCATGCACTTGAGTGTGAGGCTGATGCAATCAGTGATGGTACACACGCATTCGTTCCAGCTGTAATGGAGCATATTGAGCTTGCTGGTATTCACTCAGGTGACTCAGCATGTATCATTCCTTCTGTTCACATTACACCTGAAAATGTTGAAACCATTAAGGAATACACCAGAAAGATCGCTGAGGAAATGCATGTAAAGGGTCTTATGAACATGCAGTATGCAATCGAAAACGGTAAGGTTTATGTGCTTGAGGCAAATCCACGTGCATCTCGTACCGTTCCGCTTGTTTCTAAGGTATGTAACATCCGTATGGTTCCGATTGCAACTGATATCATTACCTCTGAGCTGACAGGACGTCCGTCACCAGTTCCAATGTTAAAGGAGCAGAGCATTCCTTACTATGGTGTTAAGGAAGCTGTATTCCCATTCAACATGTTCCCAGAGGTTGACCCTCTGCTCGGACCGGAGATGCGTTCTACTGGTGAGGTACTTGGTCTTTCTACCTACTATGGAGAAGCATTCTACAAGGCACAGGAAGCTACTCAGACATCTCTCCCACTTTCTGGAACTGTTCTGATTTCTGTAAACCGCAAGGACAAGGATGAAGTTGTTGAGATTGGAAAGCTCTTCCATGAGTGTGGATTTAAGATTCTGGCGACAGAAAGCACCTGCAGACTGATTAATGAAGCCGGCATTCCAGCTGAGCGTGTTAATAAGCTTCAGGAAGGCCGTCCAAATATCTTAGACCTTATCACTAATGGAAAGATTGATCTGATCGTTAACTCACCAGTTGGTAAGGACAGCGCTCACGATGACAGTTACCTGCGTAAGGCAGCTATCAAGGGCAAGATTCCTTACATGACTACAATCGCTGCAGCAAGAGCTACCGCAAAGGGTATCCACTATGTTCAGCAGCATTCTGATTCTGATGTAAAATCTCTTCAGGAGATTCACAGCATGATCTGCGATAAGAACTAAATTTTAAAAACTAAATTTTAAAAAAAACCGCGGTGAGCGAAATCACCGCGGTTTTCTTTAAAATTTAATTAATTCATACTCTCTATTTCCAAGTCCAATCTTTTCTGCATGTTCCAGCGTTTCCTTCCAACGCACATTCGGATTGGAATCCATAAAATGATCATGATGATGATGCCAATCTGGTTTTTCAAGATTATCTGACAGCTGAGAGTTTGGCATTGGATCTGCCTTAAGACATGCATCTGCACATGCCTGATCTAACGCTACCGGATCAAATGATGCAAACATACCGATATTTGGCAGAATAGCCGCATCATTTTCTGGATGACAGTCACAGTTTGGAGAAACATCTACAATCAAACTTATATGAAAATGAGGACGACCATCTACAACTGCTTTTGTATACTCTGCAATCTTGCATCCCAAAATTTCATTTGCATTATCATTTGGATTATGAATTGCATCAAATGAACAGGCGCCGATACAGCGTCCACATCCCTTACAAATATCCTCATGAATCACAGCCTTTCCTGTATCAAAGAAAATCGCATCTGATCCACATTCCTTTGCACAGCGCTTGCAGCATCTGCAAAGATCTGCATTTACAACTGGCTTTCCCTGACTGTGCTGATGCATCTTTCCTGCACGGCTTCCGCATCCCATACCGATATTTTTCAGTGCTCCGCCAAAACCTGTTGATTCATGGCCTTTAAAATGTGTCAAAGAAATAAACACGTCTGCATCCATAACAGCTCTTCCGATGTACGCTTCCTTGCAATATACACCGCCCTCAACAGGAACAATACAATCATCTGTACCGCGAAGACCATCTCCGATAATAACATGACATCCTGTTGTTATTTCATTAAAGCCATTTTCCTGCGCACAATCTAAATGCTCCAATGCATTCTTTCTGGAACCAGGATATAAAGTATTGCAGTCTGTCAAAAATGGCTTTCCGCCTGCTTCCTTAACAAGATCTGCTACTGCCTTTGCATAATTAGGACGCAGATATGCAATATTTCCTAACTCACCAAAATGCATCTTAATCGCTACAAACTTATTTTCAAGATCCATTGTCTGAAGACCTGCCTTACGGCACAATCTTTTTAGTTTTTCCGGGAGTCCAACTCCATTTGATGTTCTAAAATCAGTAAAATAAACTTTTGCCTTTTCCATGTTGTCTCCTATTCTATTTATTTAATTTGCTCTGCCAGCATCGGCATAAAAATGCCGCCCTGAACACTTCGAGCAATAAAATAGCAATACATTCCACTATCAGTCTGATACCAGTCTGAAAATGGCACTCGTGTTGTTGTTTCCTTTAAATATGCTGCCACCGGCTGTATAAGTGCTGCTGTATTGTCCATCGCTGCACACCAAAGAATCCAGTCACTCTTTGTATAAGCTGCTCTGCTGTCAAGCGGTGTTCCATATCGATTTGCTTTCTTTTTATAATAAGCAAGCTCCTTTTCATACACCTCATCAGAAAACAGTCCGCTCTTCCACAGCTTGTCCCAAATCAGGTTATATTTTAGGCTCCATGTATCTTTTTTTCCTTCTCCAAATACAAGCTGATAATGATCGTCTGCTTTTGCGCGCTTTTCCCAATCTGATGCCATATCTACTGCTATCTTGTGGTACTTCTTTGCCTCATCTTTTTCACCTGCCAAAGCTGCTATCTGAGCATATCCTTCAATTCCCATAATCGCCTTCACAGAAAGGTTTGTATTATGTGAAAGATGACCGGCAAAATCATCTGTACACAGCTGCTCACCCGGATCTGCACCATAACGTATCAGATATTCACGCCATTTTTTTAATGTTTCCATATATGGCAGTGCAAAGGAAACATTTTGCTCCATACGGCAAACCATTGCCGTCATAATAAGCATATTTCCACATTCCTCTACAGGCATCTGATCACGCAAACCATATACATTACTTCCTGACGGATACATATAGTAAGGCGGGTACACAAATTGATTTTCTGAGCGAAAACGCTTATTTTCCTCATCTGAGCGACCATATACCTGTCCCCACGCATATGGATAGCGACCTACATCATGAGGTGCAAAATCATACGTCCACACATCACAGTCTGCAAATCTAAAAATTGGACGCAGCATTCCCTTGACATATTCTGTATTATAAAGCATAAATAACGGCACTGACGGATAGCTTACATCAACAGTTCCAATGCAGCCATTAGAATCATTTTCCTTTGAGAGAAAAATTAAATTCTGATCTTCATCTGTGATCAGCTTGTGCGCTGCAATCGCATGACGATAGCTCATAACACATAAAAATGCATAATCATCGCCGCCAATCTTTTTTGCCTTCGCTTCTATCTCACAATCTATTTCTGATGCCTGCTTGTAAACCTTTTTCTGATCTGCAAAGGCAGCTGAAATTGCTTCCAGAATTGTCTTATATTTTGTTGTCCAGTACGCCTTTCTCCACTCTCCGAAATAATTGATTGATGCAAGATCATCATATGCCAGAATAAGTGTAGTCTGACCATTTAAATCTGCTGCCTGACAGCGAATTGCTTCGTTTGCTGCATCATATGTAATTGTGCTTTTATCATTGCCTGCAAGATACACGTAACCCCAGTCAATTGTTGTATGATCACCGCTGCTTCCAAGCGGCTGCTGACGCATACGTCCCATAGACGCGTATGAAAAGTCCTGCTTAAAAGTTCCAGCAAAGCCTGCCACTTCATCCTTTTCTTGGCGCACAAGGTCAGCTGATACAATAAAATCAAGCTGTACATTATCCGCATTCTTTTTCTCAACCATAAAATCAATATATGTACACGGTCTTGATACAAGCAATGGATCACTCAGAATAAGCGGAGAAGTAAAACGACAGCACAATCGCACCTTATCGTTTTCAAATGTATATGTTGTCGCAGTAGCTGTCACATCCAATGATATCTGAGGCAATATCTGGTGAAATTCCTTATCTCCCATAAAACAATATACAGTTTTATCCACAGTCAGATATCCTCGAATATGCTGGCGCTTACCAGTCCAGTGAACAGTATCCGTATCATATAAATGGTCACTGGATGACCAGATTGAAAAATATGGATCATGCGTAACAAGCGGTATACTTGCAGCTCTTGTAACCTTCATAATAAACCTCCGTTTTTTTTATTTTAATTTCCTTTCTTTTATTTTACCACATATTTCATGTTATACACAATTGATTTTACTTTTTTTCGATGAATTTTAATCAACTCTTCATAACCTTCGATTGCATTTTCAAGCTGATTTTGTTACAATAATTAACACATTAACTGAAAGGACATTAAGCTTTAATGAAAAAACATATCAATAAATTATCTACTATACAAAAAGTTGCTGCTGGAATTGGCGGTGCTGTTGTCGTTTTGGCCTCTGCCACAGATTTTTTTGCTGGAACTTACCTTGTCAACTACGCTATCGGCCGCAGCGGCGACGGCGGAAATCGTACAGTTTCTGATGATGCTGACGCAAAGATTGAAGCCCAAAAAAGTGCTGACGCAGAGACTATCATAAATGACACCAAAAAACAAATGGGTCTTTCAGCCGCCCTTTTTGAAGAGGCCCATCCTGCAAAAGATATTACCATTTTGTCAAATGACAATTTAAATCTATATGGTGCATATTACAAAAATGAAGCTACTGCCAATGATCACCTTTGGGCCATTGTGATTCACGGCTACCGCTGTGATCACAATTCAATGACAGAGTTTTCACAGCGCTACTATGAGAATGGCTATCAGGTAGTAGCACCTGACCTTCGCGCCTGTGGAAAAAGCGAGGGCAATTATGTCGGTATGGGCTGGCTTGACCGCCTCGATATTATCTCATGGATCAACTGGATCATTGAGCAGGACCCTGATGCCCAAATTGTGCTGCACGGTGTCTCCATGGGCGCTGCAACTGTCATGATGACCTCTGGTGAAACACTTCCTGAAAATGTAAAAGTTTTTGTTGAGGACTGCGGCTATACAAGCACCTGGGAAATATTTGCAAATGAATTAAAGCTTCGCTTCAATCTTCCGGAATTTCCGCTGATGCAGACTGCAAGCCTGATTGCATCTAACAAGGCAGGCTATGATTTTAAAGAAGCAAGCTCACTTACTGCTGTATCTAAATGCGAAAAGCCTATGCTTTTTATTCATGGAACAGCAGATGACTTTATCCCATATTCTATGATGAATGAGCTTTATGAAGCAAAACCTGGCACAAACAAGCAAATGCTTACAGCAAAAGGTGCTACTCACGCTAACTCACTTTATCTTCTTGGCGAAAGCTATTGGGATACCGTTTTTGATTTTATTAACAAATATATAAAATAAATTTCTTTAAGACAAGCGGAGGCAAACAATGTTTACCCCCGCTTGTATCATTTATTCTTTTAGGACATTAAAATCATATTAGAATAAACGCTGTTTTCTGGATTGCCTCCCTTTATAAATTCAGCATCTACTGTTTTGCGATAAAACATCTTTGCATCACCAACCCAGCCTATTTTTTAATTCATCTTTTCTGGCCGTTCACAAGAAGACGTCACTGTTACAAACGCTCCTTTTTTACCACTTTCCATAATACAATCAATTACTTCTAATACGTGACATGCCATCTGTGCATTGGCACGATGTTTTCTTCCTTTAATGATTGCATCCGCCATTTCTGAAGGACCAAGTCCTCTGCTATTTTCGCCATATGGAAAACCATAGTCTAAGATTTGAGGCTCCATATTTTTCCCAAAGCCATTCTGTGCAGGAATATAAACTACATTTCCTCCAAAATTGTTTGGATCTGGAATCTTTATAATGCCCTTTTTTCCATAAATGGTAAAATTTGCCTGATCATTTATTATACTGTCTCCATTTACACTGAATGTTCCTGTAACACCATTTTCCATCTCAAGAATCGTAAATATCTGACTTTCATTCTCGTAGGCAAACTCCTGTCCAAATGAAGGACTATCTGGAAGAACATTGACACGACTGCGTGCCAGATTGCGCACAGAAGCCACAACCTTATTTACAGGACCAAATAAGCTAACAAGTGCTGTCAGGTAATACACACCGAAATCATACCCAATACCGCCTCCAGGCATACGCAAGAATCCAAATAGGCTTGCCAAAAGGTCAATATCACGATTTGCACACGCATCAAATGAGGTAATTTCTCCGATTAAACCATCATCCAACGCTTTTCTAGCTGTCTGCAATGCTGCTCCCAAAAAAGTATCTGGCGCCGATCCGATATACAATCCTTTTTTTTGTGCTTCTGACACTAACTTTTCTGCTGTATGATGAGAAAGCGTCATTGTTTTCTCTGTATAGACATGCTTTCCTGCCTCGATTGCTCTGCGAATCAGTTCCTCATGTGTTGGTGCTGGTGTTAAAATTACAACCATTTCAATCGCATCATCCGATAAAATTTCTTCATATGTACATGCCTTAATTCCATACTTCTGTGCCTTTTTCTGTGCATGCTCAAAATGCGCTGCGCAGCAGGCCACTACTTCAAGATTATCAAAACGCTCAATCATGTTTGTCAAATAAATGTCGCTAATCGCACCACATCCGACAACTGCAACCTTCATCTTTTTATCCATATGTTCTCCCTATCCCCAGTATCTCTTATGATAACGATTCTTTAATCGTATTCCAGATGCAGTCAGCTGCAAATTCTGAGCCTTCTCTTGATGCATGAGCATTATCTTCTGCATACATTTCCACTTCCGGATGATTTTTACGATACTCCCACCACAGCTCTCCGACTGGTGCTAAAAGCGCATTTGCCTCTTCTGCAGCCTGTCGAAATGCTTTTGTCATGCGCGCCTGTTGATCTGGCTCATCCTTCTTTGCCCATGTCATATACACAAGCGGCTTTGCATTTGCCTCGCGAATCCATGTATTCAGCTGTCTAACTGCATCAAGCAATTTTTCCTCTGGTCCAAATGGATGTGAGTGCTCCTGAAGTACAACATAATCATAGTGACCATATAAAATGTTAAATCTCACATCTGGCTCCTGAACATGCTGCTCCAAAAACCATCCTCCGTGAGCAATCATCGTTACCTCACAATCATATCCTTCTTTTCTGGATTTTTCTGCCACCATATTTGGCATATCATTGTAATAGGTATGACTGTTTCCGATAAATAAAATGCGTAATTTTTTCATTGTTTACCTCCGACAAATATATGTGTATAAATTACTTTATTAGTATCTTAGCCTACTTAAATAGTAAAGTCAAGCCAAAAGACTTACCTAAGCCAAAAGCAGCACAAGCTGATGTCGCCTGTCATTTGTATACTTACTGTCTGACTTTCTTGCTTAATTGATCCAATCTGTTCAAACGGCACTGTGATATCTGAATAGATTGGCTCACAAATCTTTTGCTGTTCTTCTCTCTCTTTTTTTGCATTGTTATCCAATTCAAACATTGGTGTTGGCTCATACAGGCGCGTATCACCGCTCCAAAATGCTGCTCTTTTTCCATTCACACATAGTTCGATACTGCCGCCCTTTGCGCTCTTTGCCAGAAAATGGACTTCGCTCGCCTCCATTGCCTGACAGTCACGCCATTGCAGCAGCGCTGGCTTTTCTTTATCTTTTGCTGTTGCTGCTGTAAATGTCATGATTCCCTGTGTCAGTTCAATATTCTCATATTCGTCAAAATGATCTGCTCTGATACGCTTTGTCAATACTCGTGTTTTAGTTTTTTCACCAGCAAGGAAAATAGTATCATAAAGTGGTGTCTCTTTGCTTGATGGACCCACAAAAATCATATAATTTCCTTCCTCTACTAAGAAACTTCCACTGATACAGTCATAAAAACGAAGCTCGTTTGTAGAAATACGCTTTATAACATGCCTTACTTCATCTGGCGCAATATCATGAAGTCGTTCAAATGCAAGAAGCTGGCGGCGAGGCTTTGGAACACGAGATTTTGGCGCTGATGCATAAATCTGAATAACTTCATCGCTAGTCTGTTTTCCCGTATTTTTAACATCAAATGCCACTTCTATATGTGCTGGATCTGACATATAAACTGAGAGGTTTGAATACAAAAACTTTGTATAAGTCAGTCCATGACCAAACGGATACAGCACCTCTTTGTCAAAATAGCGATATGTCCTCTTTCCCCGAATAATATCATAATCATCAATATCAGGCAAATCATCATCGCTGTTATACCATGTCATATTCAATCGCCCAGCTGGTGCATTTTTACCATATAATGTCTGAGCCATTGCTGTTCCCATATCCTGGCTTCCTGTCGCGCTCCATACAATCGCTGGAAGCGTATTCTGTACAGAATGAATCGTGTACGGATAATTGGAGAATAAAACGCAAATAGCATCTGGCTTTATTTTACAGATCATTTTTGCCAGTTTCTCCTGATGCGGCGGCAATGCAAGTGTTGTGCGGTCAATTTCTTCCTTTGCATTAACCATAGGATGACAGCCAAGTGCAAGAATTACTGTCTTTGCACACTGCATAAGACGCTGTACTTCTTCAAAGCCATCTACGACAGTCTCCATTAAAAAGCTGCTTCCCTCTCCAGTCAGTGCAGAATAAAGTTTTTTATCCTTGCTAATCTGAATTGGCTGATCAAAACGGTTAGTAAGTCGTACTGCTCCATTCTCTGCAGGAATGATATGAAAAATCGCCGTGACAAACCAGTCAAACGCAGCATCCTTCACTGCCACCAGTGCGCCGTCCTCCTCTTCGCTTTGACGGCGCCCCTTTGAAATAGTTGTCACATACTTTCCTGTACGCTCACATCTAAGATTTATACGTCCATCGCCCCAATCCTCTTTCACAAACAGATCTGCCTTATCTGACAGACAAAGCGTGCCATCTTCCTGAACTGCCACATACTGATCACCAGCACGAAGCGTTATGCGATCCCAGCCATCCACACAGCGAATTTTCGTATTCAAAAGCTTCTCTAGGCCTTCTTTTAGCGTACTCTTATGATGTGGCTCACCACCGTACCAGTCCTGATACCAGGCATCACAAAGCGGTCCAACTAAAACTGGATCTTTATGAAGAGTTTCTGACAGTGGCAAACGATTATCTTCATTTTTAAGAAGAACAATTGATTTTTTTGTCAGCTCCAGACAAACTTTCTGTGCCTGGTTGCTGCATAGATCTTTTTCTGTAACTCTGTCATACGGATTTTGTACTATATCATCAAACATACCTAGCTTTAATTTTGTACGAAATACATTGCGAATAGCTTCATCCATTTCATCTTCAGACAAAAGACCATATTCTAATGCTTCACGAGCTGCTTCCTCTACAACCGGCATAGGATCGGACATTGCATCAACGCCAGCCTTTACAGATGCGGCAAGTGACTGTGCGTGTGTTCCAAAATAGTGATGCAGATTTCTAACAAGCTCCATTGCACCACCATCGCACACTGCATGCTTTAAACCATATTGCTTCTTTAAAATAGATTTCGCCTGCGGATTTAACATTCCCGGAATACCATTGATTTTATTGTAGGCCGTCATAACTGCCTCAGCACCATGCTCTTTGATGCAGCGCCTAAATGGTTCAAGATAAAGCTCATACATATTTCTTGGATCAATAGACGCATTTTTCCAGCCTCTGCCACGTTCTGTGTTATTCGCATAAAAATGTTTCAGCGTTGCCGCAATACGCAAATAGTTAGGGTCATCACCCTGCATACCCTCTATGTATGCTCCTGCCATTGCTCCTGTCAGCACAGGATCCTCTCCATAACCTTCCTCATTTCGTCCCCAGCGCGGATCTCTCTCCAGATCAACAGTCGGTGCCCAACGGCTTAGTCCACCAGCCGGATGACGATGCCACAGTACTCTTGCCTCTGTTCCAGTGACTTCTCCCGCCTTCTTTATAAGCTCTGTATCCCAGCTGGCACTCATGCCAATTGGCTGTGGAAATGAAGTAGTTGGCTCAGGTATATTTCGCCCATTCTGATCATTTCTAGCCTCAACACCGTGAGCAGCCTCACCGCCTACATAACTCATATCAATTCCAAAACGCGGCAGCGCAGGCATAGTTGAAGCCATGCATGTTATCTTTTCTTCCAGTGTCATATTGGCTAAAAGCCAGTCTAATCTCTCTTCAATCGGAAGCTTGGCATTCCAAAATGAATTTTGTCTATCTTTTTCTTCCATGTTTTTACGACTCCCTTTATTGCATTAACTAGCATTTCACTTACTGTCCAAGCAATACCATTTTTACAGGTCCACTTGAATGCCTTCCATTAAGTGATACATCTACAATCAGCTCCAGCCTTCCAGACATAAATGATTCTGTATTTAACTCAAATTCCTTTTCCGCACAAGAAAGATAAAGATTATTTAATGGCATTTCCACTTCTGATACGCCAACTGCTGTGACACCGTCTGGCAAATACAGCTTTATTTTAACCCACTGCTGTTCTCTCATTGTATTTGAGTTGATCACTTTTACTTTAAATTTGCGATTTTCTCCTTTTTTAAAGAAAGCTGATCCCTCATAATCAATCAAAACCTGAAATGCTGTAAATTGATATCTTGCTACATATGGCTGCGCACAAAGCTCATTTAAAGGTGTCTCATACATTCTGCCGCTTAAATTAATATATGGAAGATAGTCATCTATTTTCTTGCAAAACAGTGCTTCTTTTTCACAGCACTCAATTTTCATACCGCCCTCTGCAAATACATCACAAAGATCCTGTCCAAGAAATCCTGGAATATCTCTCAAAATACGCTCTGCAAGCTGAGTTGCTGTTTCTGGCACCCAAATGCCGCCACCTGTTTTATTTATACACATAGTAACAATTTTATCATTCAGCGGATCAGTCCATTTCTTTGGAAGTTTCGATGCGCCATTCATAATACCTAAAAGTGCGCCTAACGTTGCACATGTGCAGTCAGTATCCTCGCCACAATTATTTGCCAAAATAAGACTCTTTCCAAAATCGCCTTCTCCATACAAAAGACCGAGCACAACAAATGCCACATTCTCCGGTGCGTCAAAACCAGCTGCACCCAATTCCATTCCCTCATTATTCTCTGTCGGAATTTCACTAATCGCGATTCCCTGAATGCCAAATGTTCCAGGTGCTGTATTATGAATCAGTTTTCTAGCCTCAATGAAATCAACGCCTGAATGATAGCAGTCAACTGCCTTTCGTATTGTCTGCGCAGTTATACAGTTCTCTGGAAGATATGAAAGACCTATTTCAACAAGCTTCTCTATATCATTCTCCACAAACGCTGCACTTTGTATTGCTGATGTAAAAATTTCTGCATACATTCCCTCATCAGCATGATCTACAATTGCATCCTCAAATGCATAGCGCGTTGCTATTTCAGGATGTCCCGGTGCAAGACAAGCCCACAGCTCTGAACGAATCCAACAGCCATTGCTGTTCTTATAAGTATTATCTACATCACCACTCAATGGCGGAACTAAACCTGCACGAAGATTTGTTTTCCCGGTTCCATACTCAACCCAGTTTGGAATAACAAAGGACAGCCAATACTCACCGAGAATTGACGCATTTACATTTCTTCCATACCGCTCAACAGCAGCCAGCCACACAATCTGTAAATCTAGGTCATCATTTGCCGGCGGTCCCTGAGTAAGATCCTGTACATAAAAATCTACATTTGGAATCATTCGTTTGCACTCAAACGGTGCTCCAAGCACACCTCCTACATTTTTTCCGGTCCAACATCCAGCCAGCTTATCACGCAGCTCATTTAACTGTAAAATCATTTTTATGTCCTCCTTTTATTATTGATTTTAACTGACTTTTATCTGCATTTTTACAAGTATTCTGCTGTAAGTATATTCCAGAAATCGAATTTATTCAATGTACTATATTTTCATTTTTGTCAAACAAAATTAGCCGCTAGGGCTATCCCAGCGGCTAAAATAATTTAAGCGGAATCATCTTAATCAGTGGTGCAATCACCTGCTCTGGTAAAGCGGCAACCATATCAGTTTTTGTGATACCAGGTGCAACTGCATTCACACGGATATTGCTTGGTCCAAGTTCTCTTGCAAGAGACCATGTCAAACCATTAATCGTCTGAATAAATGAATTCCAATCTTTGATCCCATATTCCTTAATCATATTGAACGTTTACCTTACTTTACCTTATTTTACTTACTTTGTTTCACTTTCTTTTGCCTTACTTCATTTTACTTTAATTTTTATTTTGGATTTTTCATCTTATCACCGACAAACCAATAATCACAAACCTTTCCGCCGCTTGCCAATGTGTATTTTCTATTTAATTTTGCATGCATCAGGGAAGCTGTTATATGGTCAATATCGCACATAACCGGCAATACCTCCAGATAGCCCTCTCTTCTTGCAAATGTATTCAATGGACACTGTGTAAAATAATAGTAGAAGCCATCCTTGTGTTTCTTTTCATCGAAATGGAAATCCCACGAATATTTTTTATACTGCGGATGCTCGTCCAGCCACTTCGCATCTCTTTCCATCATTTTTTGAATTCGTTTTATACCGCTCGCCTTATTGGCATTGATCAAAATGCCCATTACCTTCATGATCGGAGCGGACAGCACATCTTTTGAAATCGCACGCAGATCTTCTACTGAAATTTTTCCATCAGCAGCTTTCCATATTGCCAAGAAGACCAGACATTCATATGTGTTGGACGCCATCGGATTGTCCCTTCCAATATCATCTGAGCGATTTAACATATCTCGATATTCTGCATCTGCTTTTGGAATCAACGCTTTCGTATATGCTTTTCCATAGCGCTTATTTAAGCTCTTTTTGATAAACGGCATAAGCATGTTCCAATATTTGTTGGTATATTCCATCATAATTTTTGTTCTCCTTTCCTATGCGTTCACACATTCTTTATGCTTATTATTATCTATACATATACATATTACTTCCGTACACATTCTGTATACACAAGCGGAATGCGCGCTCCCAACTCTTTTGAAAACCGCACACGCCAACCATGAAATTCCAACCATCGAAAATATTCCTCTGATGTCCATTGATGTTCAAAGCGAATTCCTGCAATTTTCAAAATTCCTGACCAAATGCGGCTGATAACACCCTTCTTATGTCCCACAAAATTCGGTGCAATCAGCAAGCCTCCATCTTTGAGCACACGATCAATTTCTTTCAGCGCCTTTTGCGGTTCTGGCATCACATGGAGCGCATTGGCAATTATGACCACATCAAATGAGTTGTTCTCATACGGCAGACACGTCGCATCTGCCACTTCAAATTTCAGCTGTTTGGGATAGTTTCCCTTTAATGCCTCGCAAATCATCCCTTCTGAGTAATCCGTCGCGATCATTCGCTTCGATACCTGCGCTACATGCTTCGCCAAAAGTCCCGGACCAGTTGCAATTTCCAACACTTCTTTATCCACTACTCGTCTTGAAATGCGCTTATACATATACGCATAATATTTCTGATCCATACGCATTGCCTTCTCATAAATCGGTGCATACAAATCCCATATTTTTTTATTCATATATGATGCTCCTTTCCGTTACCGGTTCTGTTCCATTGGGATATTCGTTCTGCTCAGCTTACGATACAATAGCGGGGCCTTTTGCTGTCATCTTACAAATTCCTCTCGGTGTAATCCGAAGCTCTGGAATTACTGGAAGTGCCAGAAATGAAAGTGTTACAAATGGATCAATCTGAGCGGCAACACCCATTTGATGCGCTTTTTTAATCATTCGCTGCAATGCTTCATTCACATTTTCAAAGCCAGCATCGCTCATCAAGCCCATAATCGGCAGCGCTAATGTCTCATATACCTTTCCATTTTCCACCACGGTATAACCGCCCTGAGTTCGTATAATCTCATTGACTGCAATCGCCATATCGGCATCGTTGTCTCCGATTACAATAATATTGTGCGAGTCATGTGACACGGATGATGCCACCGCGCCATTTCGGATTCCATACCCTTTTGCCACGGCAACGCCGATCTTACCTGTATTGTGATGCCGCTCAACCGCTGCAATTTTTGAATATCCGCCGAATGGTTCAAAGTTTAATGTAGGAGGAAGTGAAATCGTCAAATCGGTCGTCGTGATCTGTCCTGCATGAATTTCAATCACATGCGTCTTTTTCTTTGAAATCGGCAAAAGAAATCGCTCTGCCTTGACTTTATCCAGATGAACGGTATGCTTTAACACGTGGCTGCAAGGACGCACACGAATAGGTGCATCCTCGTTCAATCGTTTTCCTTTATAAAATACGTCTGTCACATTTAAATCTGTCAAATTATCAAGCACCACAAAATCCGCCTGAAATCCCGGTGAAATTGCACCCAAATGCTTTAATCCATAACACTTTGCAGTATTGATCGTTGCCATTTTAATAGCACGAATCGGATCAAGTCCAAGCTTTACTGCCATCTTTACGCTATAGTCAATGTGACCATCTCTTAAAATATCTTCAATATGTTTGTCATCTGTGCAGAAAGAAAAATATTCCGTGTCAATTCCAGTGCGTACAATGCCTTCCACGATATCCTTCAGATTATGTGCCGCACTTCCTTCACGGATATGGACATGCAGTCCCCTGCGCACCTCCTCCAATGCATATTCAAAGGTTGTCGCTTCATGGTCGGTATCCACGCCAGCCATCTTATACGCACTTAGCTCCTTGTTTGGCAAATACGGTGCATGGCCGTCAATTGTTCTGTTCTCAAAGAGATTCATCTTTACAAACATGCTCTCCTCTGCATGAATAACAGCCGGATCATCCATTACCTCTCCTAAGCCCAACACTCTTTGGTTTCTCACATACGGATACATGTCATTTGCGGAAAATACACATCCATTGTCATCCACACTCGTCGATGGCACACAAGATGGCATCATTACATAGACGTTTGCCGGTGATTTTTCTGTCTGATTCAAAATATAATCAATGCCAGCCGCGCCGCTCACATTTGCTGCTTCGTGCGGGTCGACAATAAACGTCGTCGTTCCATGCTTTGCAGCCGTGCAAACGAGTTCATTTGGTGTCACCATCGTGGACTCTAAGTGCAGATGTGCATCAATGTAGCCCGGAGCCAGATACCGACCACCCAGATCAATCTCCTTTTTCCCACGATAGCTTCTCGACACACCGGCAATCAAACCATCTTTGACTGCCACATTTGATTCTACAATTTCACCAGTAAACACGTCCACTAACTTTAAATTCTTTAAAACTAAATCTGCTTTCTGTTTTCCGAGCGTTACATTGGCAAGTTTCTTATACTGAGTATACTCCATAAAATCTCCTTTGCTTTTTTCTAAGCATATCGCCTAAAAAACAGTTTGTCAACGCAATTTGATAGCAGAAATTTCGTAATGAAACGTATTTTTCTTCTTAACTCTCAATTATCTTCGTTGCAAGTTCCAATGCAAGAATTGCGACGCGGTCTTTCTCCTCCACTCGCGCCTCATTGCTTAAACTACGCTTATCCCACTGCTCTGCCGCAAGATTATCTGCCGCATAGAAAAATTCAAAGAATTCCTTCTCACGAAACTTTGCAACTGCTGTCGCTGCTGCACATTCCATTTCTACACTGATACAGCCACTTTCAATTCTTTTTGCCATTTTTTTCGGTGTTTCCCGATAAAAAGCATCAGTTGTCCATGTCTTTCCTATCGTGTAATGCGTGTTAAACTCTTTCAAAATGGATACAAACTCTGGTATGTACTTTGGGTTCACCTCAATCTCATCCGATGCCGGAATATAATGATAACTTGTTCCCTCATCTCGTATCGCAGCATTCGGAATGATAATGGAACAATCCTCTATTGATTTATCGAGTACCCCACAAGTTCCAAACATGATAATCGTTTCCACACCCATTGCATAGATTTCCTCCATTGCTCCAACACAAGCAGGTGCTCCAACATCGGACATAAACAGACAGATCTCATATCCATGATATACTGTCTTGTAAACTGGAATCTCCATATTCGCCACATTTGTGCTTGCAATTATTTCTCCCCCAAACGCGGATAGCATACGCGCAAAAGTGACTCTTGAAAAACAGGTCACTGCTACTTTCGGCATTCCTTGCACCATATCACTTGTATGCCATGGATTAATAATTGCGTTCTTTTCATAATCAAATTCTGTTAAGATCATTTTTCTTCCATTTTACCTTTCATAATTTTCTTTCAGCTCCCGAATCTCTGGATCTTGCTTTATCTTTTGGATTAACCCATTCATTCTACCATCACTCATGCATGAAAACTTGAATCTTAATTCGCAGCCAATTTCCCTTCTTTTCTTTTTCCGTAATTTTTCCAAAAAGAAGCTTTCCTGCATCCATCAAGCGTGCAAATATGATATTATCTTTTTGAGGGATATATCCAATCTTTACTCCATCCATTGTTTTAATAAGAATTGCAAACTCATCATATGGATTATCTGGTTCTCGAAAAAGATTCAATCTGTCACCACTTTTTAAATAAGGCTCCAGTTCATCAATTCCCTCAATATAAGTTGTTCCTGCCACATGAGTATCTAAAAGAAAAATGTCTCTCTCAAACGGCTTTGGAATCAAAGACTCTCCGTTCTTTCCATGGAATAACGCAAGCAGTCCATCTCCCCCTAATTCAATCAAGTTATTCATGCGATTTCCCCATCATTTCCTCAATTTTTATTCTGTAGAATAAAATACGTTCTTCATATTGGCCCAAAATCTCCTCATATTGCTGACGCAGCTGCTCTGTTTTCTCCTCATCCTCCAAAATTTCCTTCATTGTATATGGATATCTTGTTTTTATCTGAGCAATACTTTCCTGTATTTTTTTCAATAAATTCTGTAGACGTCTTTTTTCCTCGTTAAGCTGCTCAATTGTATCACCCGACTGTTTTACAAGTGTTTCGCTTCCCACCATTGCATCAATCATCCTTAATGTTGCCAAATCTCCATTTTTATAGGCTGTTACTGCATGCTCAAACAATTCTCTTTGAGCGTCTGTTCTCTCTGGATTCATATCAGAATGTAGGATTTTAACCAACTTACGATATAGCATTTTCAATTCCTTGCTATCCGATTCTGACAAAGCATCCGATTCCTTCCATTGTAACGCCTCATTCATTTTACTGATTCGTTCATCAAGCTGCTTTTGATATGAGGCAAATTCCTGATCAAGTATTTCTTCTATTGCTACAATACTGACCAGTTCCTGCCGATTTCTTTTTGCCTGAATCAATTCAATTTTTCGTTTCAAACGCAGTGCTGTACACTGCGCTTCATACGCCCGATATTCAATACTTCCAAATTCTAACGTATATTTTGCTTCTATATTCCTGCAAATCACAAATTGAAGTTCGTCGCGTTCCAATAAAAGCATTGACAGTTCGATACGAAGTCTTTCAATTTCGTTTTTTATCTTATCGAACTCTGGAAATATAATTATGTCATCTGCCATTTCTATTTGCTCCATTCCCCACAAAGCCATTCTCTTTCAGTCGATCAGTAGTATTTCGCCTCCTCGATTAAGCTCACATTTCCGTTTTTAATTTCAAACTTGTTTACCGCACAATTTCCCTGATATACACCACTCCAGAAATCCTTTAACTGTTTATGAAGCAAATGCAGAAAAAGTGCTTTGTTCAATGCGCCATGACCAGATATTAGAACTGTTGCATCTGATTTATTTTCTTCAATTGGAAAAAGTACATTTTCAATAAACGCCTTTGTTCTTGCCAACAATGACTCATATGACTCTGCCCCTTTCTCTGCTACATAATTCTGTGGATCATCAAAGAAAAGTGCAATGCTTCCTTTTCGTTCTTCTACTACAGTTCCTTCGTATAGTCCAAAACCAATCTCTATCAATCGTTCATCTTTCACGATTTCTGTGTCTCGGCTTCCTCTGATAATGCACGCCGTCTCATAGGCACGCTCCAATGGACTGGAGAAAATATAATCAAACTTTATGTTTTTCAATCCATCTGCAGTTTTTTGTGCAAGCTTTCTTCCATCCTCTGAAAGACTGATATCCGTTTTTCCTTGCATTTTTCCCATCTTATTCCACTCTGTCTCACCATGTCGAATAATGTACAAAATCATAACTATTTTTCCTTCCTATGGTCAGTGGTTCATCTCGTTACGCCAACAAATTTGCAAAGTTTCTCCGTCACGTGATCTCTCCAGTTAGGATTCTGTGTTTCATATTGTATTAATTCCAGCCACTGGCTGTCATTTACAATATTTTCTTCATAACGTGCTTTCTGCCAGTCCGTCTCTTGTGGAATGCAGAAAACATTATGGTCAAAATGGAAATTTTCACCTTCATCAAAACAACAAATCTTGATTGGCTTTTCATGGAAAAATAAATTTCCATACCATTCCGTTAAAATGCCCTGATCATATACGGCAATGCCTCTTCCATCTCTCATACTGATATTGTAGCGCA